>BNJU01005641.1_pt1 | contig 47806 bp, 61 predicted proteins | sample 8539281 | NCBI WGS metagenome assembly BNJU01 (sample SAMD00202456, study PRJDB9452) | human saliva metagenome | isolation source: human saliva | place: Japan
TTGCATCGTGGAGAGTATTTGGGATACTCGCCAAAAGATTTTTGTCGTTTTCATAGAACCTCAATTTATAACATTAAAAATAATTATGTAAATCAGTTATATCGAACTTAATTTATCATAATAAATAACATTTTTACTCAATATAAGAGGAATACAAAGATAGTATCCCCCATATTTATTGCAAAAATACAATTTATATTAATCTTAGCCTTAAGCATTTGATTGATTAATGTCAGTATAAGCAAACATACTTTAGGGCCTTTTAGAAAAAAATAACTTATTCGAGCTATAACTTAAAAAAATTATTTTTGACAATGCTCCCTTACTACATTAACCCAATTTTCATACCAATACCACTGCTTAGCCACTTGCACACCAAAAATTATATTTTTTTGTTTTTTTAGCATCTTTTTCATGCCACAATTTTTGTATGGTAATGCATGGTAAATGAAGAATACCCTTCATCATTCATCATTTTCACAATTTCGCTAGGCAAAAACTTCTTTTTTTCAACATCTTTAACTAGTATACGCTCTACATCTTTTGCATTAATATTATCAGGAGAAATAAATTTAATAGCTTTATCTGCCTGATTTGCTCTATTTACTTGCATTGGAATGTAAACAAGCTTATAGGAGTAGCATGATGATTTTAATTCTTCATCGTCTAATTCAGATTCAAAAGTTGCAATAAAATTTTTTACATTACTCGGAATACCAACTTCTGCTTCTGCTCTTAATACTGCTTCTTGTTCAGGAGAGATTGGAGAAAATTGAATAGCTAGGCTCAAGTTATCTTTTATATTATGCGCTTCACCAAACATCTTCACCAATTCCCTACTATAATTTAATGCACAGGCTTGCAGCTTTGCACCAATATATTCATCAATACTACTAGTTTTCTGATGCTCAATCTCATGCCTTATACCTATTAAAAAAATCTCAAATTATTTGCGGTCCCTTTATCTAATGGAGATTGCGCTTCATTAATACATCGCTCTAACTCCCAATGCTTATATGCTCCATTCTTAGTCCTATCATACTTCTTTCTTTGACCCCTTTGACGGTAGTATCTATATTCTATCCCTTTTTTTCTATAATAAGCATGCATTAGATAGGTCCAGAAATAATAGCTGTAATAATAAACATTTCAGATTTAAATCTAATCAAAGGATTATTATAAATTTGTACAGCAGATATCATTGCTTCTTTCGATTTATCAAGCAATTCATTAGCTACTGATTTCCCCATACGAAACCTCCTAAAAAAATTATATCCCCAAAACTTTTTAGTTATTAAATTAATTATTATTTTTCTTCTCGTTTATTAACTTAACAGGTCAGTTCAATTATTATATAGATAAAGTTTGATATTGTATTATCTAAGGCTCTCATAACACACTAATTTATAGGCAAAAGAAAAGCTTATTTTATTAAAGTAATAAATCATTCTCACGAAGATAATCAATAAAGGTAGTAATTATTAGATTTTTTTCGTTCTATGATATCTATTTCTTTAAAATCGTTAGAATTAGTTGATAACTCAATCAACTCGATATTTTTTTCGTACCTTCTCTAACTTTTTCCTTTATCAGTTACAAACCCCTTATAATATTTCAGTTTATCTATAAACCGATAATCTGAAGCACGAATGTTAATCGCTTTTTCAAGTAGAGCTTTATTCCCCAATGACTCTAAACTCCATTTTATCAGCTAGGCCATTCTCATTTTCTTGACGTTTTCTAGAATAAATATGTTCTATTTCTAACTTTGTATCTAATAATAAAAGATCTTGCTTGTCATTTGTATACATCCACCAGGCAAGCATTGATTTAGTAATTGGTCTACCATTTGTAAATTGATAGCTCTCTAACGCTAATCTTACACTAACTTCATCAAACTTATAGTCATCAAATGTTACTCGTTTATTATTTACTACATTAATCATCTCTGGATAAACTGGTGTTCTTAATGCATTCACGCCAGGCCTCATAATGGCATAAGTCCAAATGAAGGCAATAATCTTATCCAAAAATTCATTAAAGGCAGCATTATCTAGATTTCCATTATCATCTTTATTTTTGCATAAAAATATACAGAAGTTAAATATGCCCACATACCATTTTGGAGCATAGTTTAAAAATCGATAGCTTTTTAGAACCTTCTCCAGAAAAGACACTATCATTTTGTTCTGCCACATGTATCCAGAAGTTTGCTAAAATTTCTAAGTTATTAAGCGTTTTATCTTTCTTTAAAAGGCTATACCCATCCTTCTCATAAAATTTACGCAATGCTTCTGTTGTTGTATTTTTTTATTGTTCATTTTTGCACGTTCATAATACATGTAACGTGTAAATAATTCGTCCATAGATGAACCCGATACTGATGAGAAAAATTTTTGTCAGAGATTTCTTCCAATTGTTTCCATCTTTTTATAAATTCATCCTTTTTATCGTTCTCTTTATAATACTTATAGAATTGAGCTTTGAAAATATCTGTATCAGAAAGCGGTTTCCCCTATCGTTTAATGTAGAGAAGATTCTAAGTGCAGTTTCTTGCGATTCTGCCTCAATGGGAAGAAGAATACAGTTATTCATAAGCCTATTTGGTAAATATGCAAAATATGTTGGATATTGTACTAAAAAGTATTTATCTGTTCTGTAAAAAAATCGATAATTCCTTGCATATGCACTTTTTTGTGAATCCTCTACTATGCCGGTCTTAAGAATTGATAAAAAAATTCGTGCTTATCATCATCAGACGTAACTTCAGAATCTATTTTTTTAATTTGTTTGTATCTGAGTTCCGAACTCATCAGTTTTCCAGATACATTTAGATATGTCCTCTGCTGTTTTTGGAGTTATCATCTTTCATATTTCCAAAAAAATGAATAAAAAGCTCTCAACAATAACATCAATGTTGTTAAACGTTGTTGTCCATCAATAATTTCCAGTTTATTATCACTATTTTTAAAAAGTAACAATAGGACCAAGAAAATATTCATCCCCCTCTGGATCGAAACTTCGAGAAATCATCATCTGGGAACGCAAATAAAAAAATATATCATCCCACAAGGTTTGACATTCAGAAATATCCCAAGCATATGGTCTTTGATAATCTGGTATTAAAAAAATCAGCACGTTTATTAGTAAATAATTCCTTTATCGTTTGTCGATCGATATTTAACTTTGACATAAAAACTCTACTTATTCCCTTCTATTAATACTATTAAACTTTCAAAACAAGTTTATACTCCCCTATAGATTTTGCTTATATAGCCTATATAAACTAACTTTTACTCATAAAAAAATTGTATTATCCCTACTATAAAGCTTTACTTTCCCTATATTATCAGCAACTAGGGATAACGGTCTCTCCGTTGGCATCGGATAGGAATAAACTTTGTGTTCTTCTTCCATATCATAATTATCCGTCCAAAGCTCGCATTGTGTTATTACAGTCTGAACTGCATCATCCATTCCTTCCGGAGGATATTTATGCTTTTTCAAAAGTTTTTTTAATGATCATACGCATTTTGGCTCTTGCTGATTCACGTTTTTGCCAATCTATGGTCCTATTCTTACGCAGAGTCTCAGCCAATTCTTTCGTTATCGAGATCAGCTCTTCATTTTCATAGAAATCTTTAATAGCCTGTGGTTTTACCAATGCATCATAAAAGGCTAACTCATCTGCAGTTAAACCAAGTTTTTCCCCTTCCTGTCTATCAGCTGCGATTTGTTTTGCTAGTTTTAGCATCTCTGCAATAACTTCTTCATTTGTTAGCATCCCATTTAAATAAGCATTGAGAGAGCGTTGCATAATTTTCACTAAATTTCTCAGACTTAACTACATTTGTTCTACGATAAACAGAAACTTGGTTAGAAATTAATCTCTTCAACAATTCAATCGCAAGATTCTTTTCCTTCATATTAGCAACATCTTGTAAGAATTTAGGATCGAATAAAGAGAACTCTTCTTTAATATCAGAGAATAAATTAATTACACCATCACTCTTAATACTATGTTTTTAAAAGTTCGTTTATTCTTGCATTCATCTCTGGTAATGAAATCTTTTTACCAACGCCAGTATTAGTAAGTCTCAAAACAAGTACACGAACAGCTTCAAAGAATGCTGCCTCAAATCTATCATCTTCATTAACTAAGGAAGAGCAAAGAGAAAGTGCTTGATGAAGCATAAGGGATTCTTTACAAATACCTCCTTATCCTCTGCCCGCTCTTTTATCCATAATGAAATTTACTGCACCACTAATAGTTTTTAGCTCTTTCAAGATCCGTACCACTTTTTAAATTTAGAATAATCATATCCATGGAATATATCTCGACATATAGACAATTTTTCTAAGAATTTAGGATATGCGACCATAGAAACATCGGTATCGCCATAATTCTTTTTTTATCACGAGATGTATAATCGTTCATCGCCTGCTTCAATGCAGTAGCAATGCCTACATAATCAACAATAAGCCCGCCTTCTTTATCACGGAATACACGATTAACACGAGCAATTGCTTGCATTAGATTATGTCCAGTCATAGGCTTGTAAATATACATGGTAGCAAGAGAAGGAACATCAAAACCCGTTAACCACATATCAACTACTATAGCAATTTTTAAAGGGCTATTATTATCCTTAAATTTCTTAGCAAGTTCGTTTTTATGATGCTTATTGCCAATAATTTGTCGCCACTCTTCTGGATCATTATTACCAGAAGTCATGACTACAGCAACCTTTTCTCTCCAATTTGGTCGAAGCTCTAGAATACGTTTATAGATTTTCATGGCAATAGAGCGAGAATAGGCAACAATCATTGCCTTACCGGTAAGTAAATACTCCCTATTATTTTCATAGTGTTCAAGAATATCATGCACAAGAGAATCTAGAGTATTATCATTACCAAGAATGGCTTCCATCTGTCCCAACTCATGTTTACTTTTCTCTATAACTTCACTATCTGCATTCAAAGACATCAAATCATATTCAGCATCAATCAACCTCAATGTAGCTTGATCAAGATTCAATCTGATAACACGACTTTCATAATATACAGGTCGTGTTGCACCATCCTCAACAGACTGCGTCATATCATAGATATCGATATAATCGCCAAAGACCTCCCGCGTACTACGATCTTTTGAAGAAATAGGTGTTCCTGTAAAACCAATATATGTAGCATTAGGCAATGTATTACGAATAAGTCTAGCGGTACCAATAACACGTTTTGCTACTTCCTCACCAGATTCATTCTTTGTAATCTTAATTTTTTCAGCAAGTCCATATTGCCCTCTATGTGCTTCATCCGCCATAACTATAATATTATGACGTTCAGATAGAGGTTCATCCGATTCCTCAAACTTTTGCATCGTAGTGAAAATAATACCATTTGCCTGTCTCCCAGCTAGTAAGGTTTTAAGATTTTCTCTACTTTCTGCTTGTAACGGTTCTTGTCGTAAAAAGTCTTTACACTTTACAAACTGACTATAGAGTTGATCATCAAGGTCATTTCTATCAGTAAGAACAACAATAGTAGGGCTATCTAGGGCCTCCTGCAATAAATGGGCATAGAATACCATTGAAAGAGACTTACCACTACCTTGAGTATGCCAAAAAACTCCACCCTTACCATCAGTAACAGTCGCGTACTTAGTTGATTCAATAGCCTTTTTTACTGCAAAATATTGATGATATCCAGCAAGAATTTTTATAGCTATTTATTCCTTCATTTGAGAAACAAATAAAGTTCTTAATAATATCAAGTAATCGTTCTTTTTGGAATATTCCCTCAAAGAATGTATCAAATTGTGCATACTGAGTATTCTCATAATTACCATCTTTGGTTTTCCACTCCATAAAACGGTCTTCGCCGGAAGTAATTGTACCAGCTTTAGAAATTAATTGATCACTCATAACACAAATAGCATTATAAATAAACATCGATGGAATCTCTTGCATATAGTTGCGAAGCTGTCTATATGCCTCAGAAGCATCTGTTTCTTCACGAGAAGGAGACTTAAGTTCCATTAATACGATTGGTAGCCCATTTAGAAATAGAATAAGATCGGGACGTTTATTACTGTTCTCAATGAAAGTCCATTGGTTAGCTACAACAAATGAATTATTTTCAGGGTTCTTATAATCCACAAGATAAACAATTGAAGAACGTTCTTCTCCATCAATAAAATATCTTACAGGAATACCATTCTGTAAGTAGTCCATAAAGATAGCATTCTTCTGTACAAGTTCACCATTTTTCAAAATTTTTAAGTTTAAATAATGCATCCTGAATCGCATCATTAGTTGCACCATGATTTATACGATATAAAGACTCAATTAAAACGTCTTCATAGAAGGACTATAAAAATCTCTTTCTATATCTGGGCCATACACATATTCATACTCTAAATCATTTTGAAATAATTCAATTAATGATTTTTCATAATCTTCCTCTCGGAAAAAAATTTAGCATTATTTTTACTCCCTATTAAAAAGATAATTTTGACCTTTAAACTCTACACTAATATATTTATATCCCTCTATTATTAAAAATGCGCTATCTATAGCATTTTATCCAATATATACAATAAACAATAATTTAGAGCAGCAAGCTAAGACTTTTATTTAAGGCCTGGTTCGTTGATTGTGAACCATTCAATGGTAGACAACCAGATGATTGGATTCTTGGAACAATTGATGATTTAGCAAAGGATGTTGTTTGCGGGAAGACCCTTCTACAAAAGAAAAGAAGAATATTATGGAGGATATATCCGTTTATTACAATTCCTGATATGCACAATTGTGTCTACTCATTAAATACAGCTCGATCATTGTCAACTCTTGGTGCAGAAAAGTCAATCCAAAAACTTTACCAGTCAATAGTGTGTGTGTAAGTTGTATTGGAACAGCAGGTCTTGTTACTCTTGTACCTGTTCCCAGTCAAACTAATCAACAGATAAATTCAATTATTCCTAAAAACACTGTTTCGCCCTATTATGTTTATTTGCTTATGAAAACAATGTCTGAAATTATAAATAAAACTTGGTCAAAGCGGAAGTACTATTGTAAACCTTAATAAAGCACAATTTGGAAAAATAGAGGTTATTATTCCATCGACCAAGGTAATGTTAGAATTTACTGAATTAGTTGAACCTATTTTTGAACTAATTCTTTTAAATCAAAAGGAAAACAATAGACTAAGTAAGCTAAGAGATACACTTCTTCCAAAACTGATGTCCGGTGAGCTTGATGTCTCTAACATAGACCTTTAAGCCGCTAAATTATTGTTTATTCTCTCATTTTCTTCGATTTTTATCATCAATAGAGCCAAGCATAGATGATATTCTCTCTTGTACTTTCTTATCTGTCGGAACAGAAACAATAATATTTTTCATTGTGTTTCCTGATACTTCTTTGAATGTTGTTCCGCTTCCCATACCTTCGATCATATCTTTGTTATATTTGAGCAAATAATACAAGAACAACGGATTAGTGTTTTCATTTGGAATAACACTCTTAAATCCCTGATTGGTACATACATCATTTGCAGCAATAGCCACATACCCTATTGGTGCCCTTGAAGAAAACAACACCGTATTCTTCGGTAACAACTGTGTAGAACAGCTTCTCAATCCTGCTTCGGTAATGTTTCTTTCGCCATGCTGAATATATCGACCACTGAATGTAGATAAATCTTTAGGTGTTATCCAAGCAATAGTTCCATTTTCATAATTCTCAGATTTCTTCGTCGAAGGGAGTTGCACCACCAACAACCGTTCCAATGTCAGATATTTTACATTCAATCCATTCAGCCATAATCGCTATCCTCTCTATCCAATATATTTTCGATGAGCAATCTTAACATTGCTCTGTTTGACCATTGCGTACTGCAAGGTCGTATCTATTTTCCTATGCCCCAAGAGCTGTTGCAATTGCTCAATAGGCATCCCTTTATCTATTGCCATTGTTGCAAGCGTACGCCTGAACTTATGCGGATGCACTTTTTGTAACCCTAACTGCTTTCCAAATTCACGCAAACGAACCTCAACTCCACCAATTTTCAGCCTTTCGTGTGGCGATTTCAACGACACAAACAGAGCCGGATTATCGTCCGTTCTGCTTCCTAAGTAATTCTGCAAATGTATCTTTGTTCTTGCATCAAAGTAAACAACCCTTTCTTTACTGCCCTTACCGAAAACAATACATTCTCTCTCATTAAAATCAATATCATTGCGGTTAAGTAGCACCATTTCGCCTACACGCATACCAGTAGAAGCAAGCATATCTATCATTGCCAAGTCCCGCGGCTCGGTACAGTTATCTCTCATAAGTTCCAATGCTTCGTCAGAGTATGTGTCTTTAATGTTCGTGCCTGTTTTGACCTTATGTATTCGCCTGACAGGACTTTTCAGTATATAGTCCTCATCTTCCAACCACGAGAAGAAACTTGAAAGAATACGGCGTATATTGTCTATTGTAACTTTACTTGACTTTTTCTTTTCCTGATACTCTGTCAGGTATCCTCTTATATCATCTGTAACTATATGTTTGACATCTTTTTGGAGTTCATTAATCATAGCTTCAATAGTAGCTTTGTAGTATTTAAGAGATTTTTCAGAACAGCCCTCTATTCGCTTTGCCGATAAGAACAATTCTACAAAGTTCTTCTCCAAAATTTTTTCTTGTTGCTTGTTTTCTGTTACCCCGTACCTTACGAGGGTGTATTGTAACACCTCTTGCAACCTTTCACTTTGTGCATTGTTCAAGTACGGTAACATTCCTTGAACAACATCTTTGATTAAATCTTGTTTCACAGTCAATCCTCCTTTATTTATTCTTAGAGAACGACTATGGGGCGGAAGTCCCCCGATATTAACTTCTACCACCCACAGAAGTTATGGGTATGATATATGCTAAACAATAATTTAGCGGCTTAAAGGTTAATGTTCGAAACATCAAGTTCGCCAGACATTAATTGGGGTAAGAGAGTGTCTCTTAGGGCCGATAAACAGGCATTTTCTTCACGATTTGAAGCAATTATATTATTTATTGCAGTGAATTGATCTATTACATCGAAATCATCAAGATTTAATGGAGCATAAAATGAAAAGTCCTCAAGATTACCTTTTGTTATAAATTTTATAACTGAGCCACGAGCAGCCGCTGTGATTTTATTAAGATTATATTTTTACTGCATAGAACAACCAAGCAGAAAATCTTGGGTTGTGTGGAATCAAAACATATGTGCGCTGGTATGCTTCAAATTTTCCATTGTAGAACTTGACATTGAAATCTCCGTTTCCAGCCACAAGAATGGCATTGCCTTCAAAAGAGTATTCTTTTGTCCAGGTAATATCTTGAGAACAGCTAAAGAACGGATATGTTCCAATAGATGAAGATACATTTGCATTTTTCTTGCCAGTAATTACAGGCAAGAAATCACTCAACTTGTATTCAACCCAATTATTAGGAACTGTTCTATTGTAAGGTTCATAATCAATGAACCAAGATTTGAAAATTGCCATTGCTTGCTGCTCTAAATTATTGTTTATCGCATTGTTCAATTCGATTTTTTTCTATCTATCGGATTAAGATAAAAAGCACTATCTCCTGTTCTTCTATAGACGGAATATCAAATTCAAGCCTGTTAAGAGTTTCTGTCCTCAGACTTGGAATGGTTGTTCCCTCATTATAGTTGTTTAAGTCTATAAGGGACATAACATAATATAGGTATTTGGGAATTACAATGTCCGCATTGATAATAGTATAAAAAGCGTATCAACTGTCCAAAATGGATGCTCCACATATTTAACCTTTCCGATTGTCCCTTTTTCTTCCAATTAAAACGGATGGCTTATCATAAAAGTGCTGTTGTCGCATATCCCATTAATCCTCCCGTACCATAAATAGGAATATTTCCATCCTCCGAAAGAACTTTTTTCTGATTTTTTTCCCATATTTAATTGTCGCCAATTTTGAAAGAGCGTATCTTTTAAATTTCATAACCAATCGCCCCCAGTTTCTTCCTAATCTCCTCTTCCAGTTCATGAGACTTTTCAAACATATCTGAAAGCTCTGAAGTCAATCTTGTCATCTTTTCCTCAAAAGGCTCTCCGTCATCTTCTTGTTCCTCAATACCTACATATCGTCCTGGAGTTAAGATATAATCCTGTTTTGCTATATCTTCTATTGACACTATGGCAGAAAATCCCTTTTTCTCCTCTAATTCTCCATTTTGAAAATCTTCAAAGGCTTTCGCTAATAAATCAATATCTCCAAGACTTCCATCTTCTTGTATTCCTTCCGTAAAAATCTCTATGTTTTCTATCAACCATATATCCCATTTTTCTGGCGTCAATGAATAGAGTCTTTCCTTTTTGTTTTTTATTTTTAGTGATGAACCACAAGGTAACAGGAATAGTTACACTATAAAACAGCTGTGTCGGCAAAGCTACAATTCCTTCAACGAGATCATCTTCTATAATCTTTTTCCTTATTTCTCCTTCTCCGGAAGATTGGGATGATAATGCTCCATTAGCAAAGTACTAAACCTATTTTTCCCATTTGGACCAAGATGGTGAATCATATGTTGAATCCATGCATAGTTTGCATTACCTGCAGGTGGTATTCCATACTTCCAGCGGACATCATCCTTTAGCTTTTTCCTGTCCCCAATTAGAAAGATTAAATGGTGGATTTGCCATAATAAAATCGGCTTTTTAATGTTTTATGTAAGTCATTAAAAAAATGTATCTGCCTGATATGAACCAAAATTAGCATCAATACCACGAATTGCCATATTCATTTTTTGCCATCTTCCAAGTGTCAGCATTAGATTCTTGACCATAAACAGAGATAGTTCCTCTGTTACCACTATGAGCTTGTACAAATTTCTCACTTTGCACAAACATGCCACCACTACCACAACAAGGATCATATACGCGACAATTGTTAAATGGTTTTAAAATAGAGACAATAGTTTTAACTATACTTGACGGTGTATAAAACTCACCACCCTTAGTACCTTCATAAGAAGCAAATTGAGCAATACAATATTCATATGTTCTTCCCAATAAATCCTTACTCGCCTCAGTGCCGTCCATTTTGACTTCATTAGTAAAAAGGTCAACAACTTCTCCAAGAACTCTTTTATCTAAATCAGGACTAGCGTAATTCTTAGGTAACACATTTTTAAGTGTTGTATTCTCTTTTTCAATAGCTCTCATTGCATTATCAATAACAAGTCCAATTTCAGGTGTATGTGCAGCAGATGCAATTGTGCTCCACCGAGCTTCTTCTGGAACAAAGAAAATATTTTCTTCTGCATATGCATCTCTATCATTTTCAAATCCGTCGCCTTCTTTTATAAGCTCTTCATAGCGTTTCTCAAAAGCACTTGATATATAACGAAGAAATATTAACCCTACAATTACTTTTCGATATTCTGCAGCAGGAATATGCCCCCACAAAACACAAGCCGCATCCCATATTTGTTTTTCAAATCCAATATCTGTATTGTTTTTTGCTGCCATAACTTATATACCATCCTCATTAAAACTTACAAATCAAGATTATTTTCATAAAATCCGTATAATCTAGTAAATACACTATAAAATCCTAATATTTTTATTATAACATCTTAGATAATTAGAGCACATTATCAATTCATTTATTTTTTTCATAGTAATAACAAATAAATATATTGCTTTTTACCATTTTAATAACTAATACAAAATTTCTATTACCATCAAAAATACATATTTTTGAAGACCTATAAAAAGTCATCCAAAGACAGAGTCTTTGGATGACTAAATTATATTATGTATTTTTTTATATGTTAGCTATATTAAGCAAACATCTTATTCCCACTCAATTGTTGCAGGTGGTTTTAGATGTAATATCGTACACGATACGGTTGATGTGTTGTACTTCGTTTACGATACGACGGGATATTGTGTCCAATACGTCGTAAAGGGATGCGCGCCCAGTCAGCAGTCATGAAGTCTGTTGTTGTTACGCCACGCAATGCCAATGTGTAATCGTATGTACGGAAGTCACCCATAACGCCTACGGTACGTGTAGATGTTAATACTGCAAAGTATTGGTTGATGTCACGATCAAGACCAGCTTTAGCAATTTCATCACGGAAGATATAGTCCGCATCACGCAAGATGTCGAGTTTGTCTTTCGTGATTTCCCCATTACGCGAATAGCAAGACCAGGACCAGGGGAATGGTTGACGCCATACGAGGTAGTCAGCCAAACCTAATTCAGAACCAAGTTCACGTACTTCGTCTTTGAAGAGGTTGCGCAATGGTTCGATAAGGCCTTTAAAGTCTACAACTGCAGGCAAGCCGCCTACGTTATGGTGAGATTTGATAACTTCTGCTTCACCAGTACCGGACTCGATAACGTCAGGGTAGATTGTACCTTGCGCCAAGAAGTCAACGGAGCCGATTTTACGGCCTTCGTCTTCGAATACGCGGATGAATTCTTCACCGATAGCTTTACGTTTCGCTTCTGGATCTTCAAGACCAGCCAATTTATCTAAGAAACGTTTTTCTGCATCGACGCGGATGAAATGCATGCCGGAATCTTTGAAAGCTGCTTCAACTTCATCGCCTTCGTTTTTACGCATTAAACCATGATCAACGAAGATACAAGTCAATTGGTCGCCTACAGCTTTAGAAATAAGAGCTGCTGCAACGGAGCTATCTACACCGCCAGACAATGCTAACAATACTTTGCCATCGCCTACAGTGTTACGGATTTCTTCAATAGCAGTTTTTGCATAGTTTGCCATTGTCCATGTGCCTGCGAAACCACATACTTCGTACAAGAAGTTGTGAAGCATTTCTTTACCATGTTCAGTGTGCAATACTTCTGCATGGTATTGCATAGCGTATAATTTACGCTCTTTGTTTTGCATAGCTGCTGCAGGGCAGTCTTTTGTATGCGCAACGATTTCAAAACCTTCAGGAACTTTTGCTACATAGTCAACATGGGACATCCAAACAACTTGATCTTCGTCCAAGCCTTTGAATAATGGGGATGTATTGTCTACTTTAGTAGGTGTTTTACCGAACTCACGGTTATCGGCAGATTTAACTTCACCGCCCAATGTATGCGCCATAATTTGCATACCATAGCACATGCCAAGAACAGGAATACCAAGTTCAAAAATCTCTTTTTCGATTTTTGGAGAGTTTTCTTCATACACGCTGTTAGGACCGCCTGTGAAGATAATACCTTGCGGCTTTAATTCTTTAATTTTTTCCAGCGCTTTGTTGTATGGATATACTTCGCAGTATACGTGATTTTCACGAACACGGCGCGCGATCAATTGATTATATTGACCACCAAAGTCAACAACAATTACAAATTCCTTGTTTTCCATGCCTTCCTCCATATGCATCTTTGTGAAAGTATATTCACTATTATTTATGCCCATCCATTTCTGTACTGGGGAGCGCGTTTTTTCGAATCAAAACGCGATTTTTTTCATTACAGTTTATTATACCATACGAAGTATATGGACTCCATATATTCCGTATGAAAATTATAAATAAGTTTTTAATGTTCGGATTTTTAACATTCTTAACGTTCGAATTTCCAACATTCTTAAGGTTCGGACTTTCAATATTCCGAGTTATGACTATTACTCTTTGGAGTCTACCGTTTTCTGACTACTACTCTTTGAAGTCTCCCGTTTATGCATCTTCACGGCCCCAACGGGACAGATCGAATAACAATCACCACAGCCGATACAGCCTGTACCGATATTAAAACGAGTCATACCTTCAGTGATGCATTGAACAGGACAATCCTCAGCACAAGCACCACACTTAACGCAAGTATCATCGATCGTAAACTTTAGATTTCCCATTATACATCACCTCCTGTATCTAACACCGCTACATCAATATTACTAGATCATTGCTACATCACTGATATATATGTTTTTCCAGATACTACCAGTTAAAAGTATTTATTTTTAACTGGTGGTATCTCAAATATAGGCATATCTTATCTAATCGATCGGAATTAAAGCTATTTAGTTTAATTTAGCTATTTAGTTTAATTTAATTTAGCTATTTAGTTTTATTTAGCGCTTCATTATGTGCTATGGCGGAGTAGATTGCTTTTGCCACGCCGTGGTGGTTATTGTCTGTCGTTTCGTACCGTGCCGCTTCTTTAATATTTGACTTGGCATTTCCCATGGCAACGCCAGCGCCCGCGAATCGCAGCATAGACAAATCGTTTTCGCTATCCCCTAATGTCATTACTTCGTCTGGGCTAAAGCCCCAGTGTTTGGCCAAGGCTTCTACGGCTGTTCCCTTTGTAGTATGAGGCAATACGAATTCTAAATTTCCTTCACTAGAGAGCAGTACATCATAAAATCTTTCACGGCCTGTACCATCGTGAGATAGACCTTGGTATTCATCGCGCAAGTCTTGTAAGATCCGTTGACGCATCGGTTCATCGCCGTAGAATATTTGAATTTTCTCAGGACCTTCGTCCAAAGATTCCATATGAGCTAGTAGGTCACACACCATGGTACGCGTCGCTAAGATAAAGGGACGAATATTAGGTCTAAAGAAGAAATTAGACTGCTCAACTTCACATTCGGACATAGTCGCTTTTGCAGCTTCATCACTTTCAGCAAGAGCATAGCGATCATGGGTTTCACCAGGCAGATGCTCGTCAGTTACACCAAATTGAGGATGATTCATTGAGCTAGGTAGATGATTATCCATGAGGCTATTCGAACCCTTTTTTTATTAGGGGCTTTACACTCACTAGTACAGGCGCTTAATCGTTCAGGTGTAATGCATCTGGACGGTGGGTACATACCAAAGATTTGGTCTTTCACATAGGCCTCTACATAGACACCGTAGGTTAAGAGTTTACGCAACAAGTATAAGGCTTGTTCCTTATCAAAGTTAACGTGGAATAAACTGCGGTTTTCATCCTTGTCCATCACATAGGCGCCGTTTGTGCACATAAAATAGCGCAAGCACGGTAATTTTTCGATGACATCGTTCATCTCATTCCAGGCACGACCAGAAGCGATGGCTACGCGAATGCCACTTTCTCGAGCTGCTCGAATCGCTTCGATAGCATCCTCAGGAATGGCCTTTGCATCATTAACCAAAGTACCGTCGACGTCTGAGGCTATAAATTTAATAGGCTTATCCCCGGTAAGGCCTATATAATTTTTAATTTCTAATGTTTCAGTTGAGGACATAAGGCCTCCTTTTATTTAGTACTATTAAATTCAGCAACGATTTCTTCTAAGGTTGTTGGATTTTCTACAAGTCGTAGTAAAGTGCCACCGATGATATTAGCACCATCGATGATGGTTTGTTCAATGGTAGGATCCAGCATGGCAGCGGCAAATTCTTTAGAGTGGCACACTTTATCGTCCCCAGCAAGTCGTAATTTAGGGTGGAACGCCGCACATTGATAGCTGACATTACCAATATCGGAGCTACCGCCGAGGGCTGCCGGACCAGGTTCAAAATCGAGCCCCATATCGGCCATTACCTCTTCAATGAGCGCTGTACCACGATGGTTTTGGTTCATATCATCATAAGGGTTACCATAAAACTCAACATCTACTGTTGTACCTGTACAAAGGGCAGCACCTTCAAAGATTTTTTTAATCTGTTCAGATAAACCGTTCAAATAGTCACGTTCTGTATGACGCACAGTGACCTCTAATTCACCATATGAAGGAATGACATTGGACGCAGTACCGCCAGCGATGATCCATGTACCGATCCGCGTTTCAGGGCGTACTTGTTGGCGCATCATATCCATAGCATGAATAGCGAGTTGTACGCCGTTCACCGCATTGACCCCATTCCAAGGCTCGCCTGCTGCATGGGCCGGTTTACCGTGGAATTTAGCACGGAAACAATCGAGGGCCAAGAATTGTGAATTAGGACGCGTTTCCTCTCCATCGAGGTGAACCATAATAGCAAAATCATAGTCTTTAAATACGCCGGCATTGCACATATCTACCTTGCACCCCATGGCTTCTTCGTCTGGTGTGCCGATGATATCGATATCCATGTTGAAAGCTACGCCGTCTTGCTGCATTTTACGGAGTGTTAATGCCGCTAGTATGCTCATGGCACCACTCGCACAGTGGCCACACGCATGACCTACTTCAGGCAATGCATCGTATTCACATAAAATGGCCAAACGACCTTGAGGGTTATCTACTTTTACAACAGAAGCCTTGAAGGCTGTTGGTAAGTTACAGAATTCATAAGTTACATCCATGCCATGTTTTTCGAGGACCGCACCAATAGTTTTGACAGACTCAAATTCTTGACTAGAAATCTCAGGGTTCTTAGCTAATGTATAATTCACCGCAAAAGCATCAGGGGCAAAGCTTTTACAAAGATCTGAAAAGATATGTGTAAGGGACATATGGCCTCCAGTGATAAATTAATATATATAAATTAATATAACAATCTAGGATATTCTTAAATTAACATAATCATTAAGGGTATTCTACCTCGTAAATCACAAGATTAAGTAGAAAGCATCCTAAAATATGAAAGTCATGTATTCTTAATTATACAATGTTATTGCCTATTGGTGTAAAATTCCGTACAATATAAACAGAAATGTATAAACCATGTATATGGATGTTTGAGGAGGATACTATGTTTAAGTTCAAAAAATTGACAGCCATCGCCCTCGTAGCGGTAGCAGCATTGGGTTTATTGGCTGGTTGTGGCAACGACAAACCAAAAATGACACAACAAGAAGGTGTATTGCGTGTAGGTTCTGAAACTACATTCCCACCATTCGAATTTACTGAAGGCGAAAAAAATACGTTGGTTTCGACGTTGATTTGTCCGAAGCAATTTCTAAAAAAATCGGTCTAAAAATGGAATTCAAATCCATGGGCTTCGATGCTTTGATTCCAGCTGTTCAATCTGGCGATATCGACATGATTGCTGCCGGTATCAACGCTACACCGGAACGCGAAAAAGTATTAGACTTCTCCGATGTATACTTCGACCAAGGTGGTTTCATCACAGTTGTTCGTAAAGACAACACAACAATCCACAACATGGATGAATTGGCAGGCAAAACTGTAGGTGCTCAAATCGGCACAATCCCTGTTGAAATGGCTCAAAAAATCCCTGGTACAACAGTAAAACAAATTGATTCCAATGCTAATATCTTCATGGAATTGAAAGCTGGCACAATCGATGGCGCTATCATCGATAACGCAGTAGCTATGTACTACCTCAAACAAGGTGCTGACCAAGACCTTAAACTTGTAGGCGAACCTACTAAATCCCCAGGCACAGTTCTTGGCGTGAAAAAAGGCAACAAAGCTTTACAAGAAGCTGTTAACAAAGCTCTTAAAGAACTTAAAGAAGATGGCACTTACCAAAAAAATCTACGACAAATGGTTCGAGCGATTATAACAAAAAAATAATAGTGATTCTAAGGAATTAGGATAACTATATCCCCTCTGAAAGATTTCAGATTTCACAGCAACGTAAATCAAAATCTATGCAGAGGGGATTTTTTGTTTAAGTTATCCTTTTTCAAGTCATATAGGAAACTAACATAATCTCAAAAATATTAAATTCGAATCAGCTAAAACACGTAGAAGTACAGCTATTTCCTCTTTCACCGCACCAAGCGTTCGTTATATAATAAATATATATTCTATCGTATAACAAGGAGGCCTAATGGCACAGTACTTTACGGAACGCCTACAAAGGTCTTCCACATGATTTTTAGATCTTATAATCAAAAAGCGGCCCAAGAGGGTTTGCGTCAGCTTGAACTTATCGTCAACAATCAGCAAGATGCCGTATCAACTCATCATCGCGCCTTGCGAAACGATATGTCTACGCTTCTTGAAAGTGAAATTAATACCAAAGAGGATACGCTTACAATCGCTAATGATCCAGAAGCACGGGAGCTAGGTGATGCATATGCCCTCTTAGCACGCGTTTATGCAGGTCCGCGCTTTACTTGGGAGGAATCTAATTTCCCAGAGGACAATATGCGTACCTATCAATGCTTACACGATAGTATTCGACGTTGCAGTCCTATTGGAACCTTACAAGCGTTGCGCATTAAAGGTTCTATTACGCCAACTGTGGAAAAGGATATGCAAATCTCCTTTGATGATGCATTCCGCATTGTCCACGATTATGCAGAGCAAGACGACGCCTATTGCCAGTATGTAATTGGTAATGTATTTTTCTGGCGCGACGACAATCGCATTGAAGCAGCAAAAGATATGATTATGCCACCACCTCTAAGTTTGGCAAAACGCATCCAACGAAGTCTACAAGGTGGTTCCATACACGATCGTATTGCAGCCTTACAAGGGACAATACCAGACGAGAAACTGCAAGAAACGCATCGGAACTGGCGAAAAGATGGCTTAATAAAGCACTCTACAATGGGCTCGCCATGTTCCAAGGAAATTTGCGTAACATCTATATCGACGAAGGCGACTTTGAGAACGCCCGCCGCGTAGCTAGAACGGCAGCAAACCTTGGCAATCCAGCCATGATGCTCTATACCGGCCTCGACTGTCACGAAAATGGCAACTTTGAAGATGCTTTTACTTGGTTTACTAAAGCAGCCGCCTTAGGACAATCTGAAAGTATCGCCGAATTAGCGGACTATTACTATCATTTCTACGATGCCAAAGAATTGCGCAGCACCATTCCTTATGATCCCGTTAAGGCGATTGGTCTCTATCGCCGTGCCGCTACTAAGAACTTTAGCGACGCTGGTTATACCGCATTACAAGCGGCTTTTGGCTATATCTTTCACATCGGCCACCTCCCTTTAGACTGGGGACTCATTGCAGACTTAACGCATATGGCGGCGACTAAGGAACGCTTTATGTTCGCCTTGCCATACATTGGTTATATGCGCATCCACGGTTTAGGCGTAACAAAAAATATGCGCTTTGCCGTTCAATCCTTACTGCGCGTCTTAGATGAAGAGCAACGGGCCTTTGAAGAGGAAAATCGGGTTCTCTTCTACGATATTACGCGCGCCTTAACACGGGTTGCTCTCGGCTATGCCTATGAAAAAGGCTATGTAACAGGCAAGCCAGACCTTGATCAGGCTGTATCCTATTACGAACAGTCACATCAATATATCTTGTCCCATAAGGCAAACTTAGATGAAGAGTTAAAAGATGTTCCTATCGATGACGAAGGAGCCGAGCGATTAGAGGCATTTGAGGAAATTGATGGTCACTGGCAGTATAAGGAAGGCATTACAGAGTCTACTACTACGGTGCGCCCTAGTCCTACTACGTGGCCTCAATATGCAGCTCGCTTATCTGTAAACATGGATGACTTTCTGTGGGATACCACCTTATATGATTGGCAAACCATAGAAAAGGCCTTAACAGCCCAAGATGAAATAAAGTTAAGCTTTTACAATCATTTCCTATCCGTTCCAGACAAATTGCGCAACATTTTTAAGTTAGATGTTTTTCGTATGCCTCGAGATATGTATCAAGTGCGATTACACGGCTACGACCCTACGGAAGGTCAAGAAATTATCTATCGTACGGTAATGAATAAGGATGCTACACGCGATCTATTGAAAGACCTCTACGATAATCATGCCTTACCTAATCTAGTAGACAACTGGTCCATCGAAAAAAAGCGAAGAAAAAAACCGACGTGGCACTACGTACTCGATGTGATCGACAAAGCTTTCTTGCTCGAAGAATACGACGATGCGAACGCTATGATTCAAACTGCATTGCAGGGGCCTAAAAGAAAAAAAGGTACGAACAAATTAATATTCGTACGCATGACTTTGTAGGTCCATCCTATTTCATTTTTTAAAAGGCAATCAAGCGAATCCATTTTAGAGTGCAGCTCTATCTGAAAGAATCTGTACGTCACACCATCGATAAGGATGGAAACCAAGAAGATACTCCAGGCAACACCTATTTATTTGAACAATACGTAGGCAACGAAGTATCCTTGAACTATTGGATTCAAAAAACAATCAATACCTTAGAAATCCCTGAGCTAGACAATTGGAAAAAAACTCAGTGTGCCTAAGGCATTACAATAAAAATAACCAAGAATATAAAAAGGAGCTAGTACACAAAGTACTAGCTCCTTTTTCTAACCTATGAATAGACTAAACTATTATAAATAATCATAAGCGTAAAATACGCTAAACGCCTATAAACCTACATCGGTAACACCATGATCATAGTTTTTCTTCCATAATTTCTTGTACAACCATATCACTACGATGAACTTTATCAAGCATCTTAGCGCGTGCTGTTGTAATAGCATTTTTCACTATGTTTACCACCACGCCAAGCAAACTTAGATGTACCAATTGTATATTTCAAGGTCGCATAAGGACCGCTCAAATGATGGGATGCGGTTTTGTAACCTGCATCAAGAGTAAGATGTGGTGTAATATGGAGTTCTGCCCCCACTTTAAAAACCTTTTAATAGCATCACGTTTATTTAACTTTTCATAACCTACTCTTACAGCCTCTCTACCTCGCCAATTATAGTAGTCCGCATAGACACGAGCCCAGCGAGCATTTTTTAAATGTTCTCGCATAGCCAATATCATAACCCCCGAGCTACAGTATTTTCACTTAGGATCCAGTGATTTTCGTAATCGACCTTAGCATAATTATAAAGACTAGTATCATCATCTCTACCATATGGATACAGGCCAGTAGGATCATACCACGTACTAGTTCGACCCATGAAGGCCTGTATATTTTTCTTTCATTAGACCCTAGAGTTTTTTTATAAATATTGGCATGGAATTCATTAAGTCCTACCACATATTCTAAGCCACCACTAACACGTTTATATCCATTTTTAAATGCATGGTCATAGAATGCATTCACACCAACATAAGCATGTTCACCTTTGCTAAGCCGACGATACCCTACACCAACATTAGCATTTATACCTAGAGATTCTTGTTTCTTCGTTTCACCCTTATGAACTGTGAAAAGTCCCTGCCGGTCTAGCTGGAACCCAATAGTTATTTAATTTATTAGAGGATATCTTTTTCACCACTACGTCCTATACGCCCTTGTACGAAGATAACACTTTTAGCATTTTCATCATAATGAGTTACAGGTTGTAATGTCTCAATGTATAACTTGTTGAGTTCTGTAGATTTAGATTTATCAGAAGACCCAACAATAGGATGATTTTCCCAAGGCATAAAATTATGATATTGATGGCTACTCGACCCTTCAGAGTGTTTCATACCAACCCCAACAACCACATCTGTGCGATCCATCCAATTAGAACGAACAGCTTCATGTTTAGCCGCATTCACTTCTGTAGTAGAATCTGCAATACCTTGTCCATGCCCATTGGCTGCCATTCCTGTAATAGTAAAAGCACAACCTACAGCACCTAAAACAAAAGCCTTAATAATCAGATTTCTTCTCATGTCTTGTACGCTCCCCTCGTTTTGCATAAGAAATAAAACCACACAACACTGTACGCCCTTCACGTTCATTTCATGGTTTATTCATCTTAATTATAGGTACCCTATTTTCCATAGTCAATACAAAGCCCTATAGTTAAACGATAATTAAATCTTCTCTAAATCATTATGTTACAAATTGATTTCTATTTTTCAGGCAAAAGAAAAAAAGACCACCGCAAGCAGGGTGGTCTTTTTTTCTGAGAATGAAATTGTTATTTGAATAAAGGCAATAAAGCGTTAGCTAAACCAGTAAGCGCTGCCAAGATTGCTTTTAACGATTGCTGCAACCATTTCTCTTCCTCCTTCTCATATAAGAACAAGAACTAAACTAACTATAAACATCTTAAACTAGGAAATTAGCTTTTACATGAAATGCGTAAAAAAATTTACACATTAATATTTCATGAACAAAATAACGAAGTCTTAATTGATACGAATAGTTACATGAGAATGATAGCATACAATGAATTCATAAATTTCTATAAAAATTTTTAATATTTTTGTAAAGAAATGTACATAGGACGCTTACATCTAGCCATAATACATCTAAGAAAACAATCATATATAAAAACCCTTCTCTGGTGCACATTAGTTTAAAAATCAGCTAAATGTGTTAGAGAAGGGTTTTTCTATTTTACCTATAATTATAGAGTTTTTACAACGTCTGCACAGCGATCGCAAAGTGTAGGATGTGCGCTGTCTTGGCCTACTGTATCGCGATGGATCCAGCAGCGTTCACATTTTTCAAGACCAGATGCAGCAACGACTGTAGCCACGCCTGTTTCTTCGTCTTTTACAGCCTCTGCTGGTGCAGCGCCGTTTACGATGTGAGCTTCGGATACGATAACAAGTTTAGCCAAGCCTTCTTCACCAAGGGCGTTCAATGCGTCGAATGCAGCACCTTCAGCGTATACTGTAACAGATGCATCTAGTGGGTGACCGATTGTTTTGTCTTGACGAGCAAGTTCCAATGCTTTTTGTACAGATGTACGCAAGCCTAACAATTGGTTCCATTTATCAGCCAATTCTTGGTTGAAGTGTTCAGGATGACCTTGTGGCCAATCTTGAAGCATAACGGATTCAGGCATGCCTTCTTCTTTAGGCATGTATTTCCAAACTTCTTCTGCTGTGAAAGAAAGTACTGGAGATACCATTGCTACTAATGTTTTTAAGATTTCATACATTGCTGTTTGAGCAGAACGACGAGCTACGTTGTTTTTGCTTTCAGCATACATAGTATCTTTCATTACATCAAGGTAGATGGAGCTCAAGTCTACTGTACAGAAGTTATGAATTGCATGATACAACATGTGGAATTCATAGTTTTCGTATGCATCAGAAACTTTTTGACGTACTTCTTCTAAGCGCAACAATGCCCATTTATCGAATTCAGACATATCTGCGTAAGCCACTTTATCAGTATTTGGATTGAAGTCATCCAAGTTACCAAGCAAGAAGCGGAATGTATTACGGATCTTACGGTATACTTCAGATAATTGTTTTTACGATGTCTTTGGACAAACGTACGTCTGCTTGGTAATCCGCAGAGGATACCCACAAACGCATAACGTCTGCGCCGTATACGTCGATGATGTCACTAGGTGCTACTGTATTACCTACAGATTTAGACATTTTACGACCTTCGCCGTCCACAACGAAGCCGTGTGTCAATACGGAGTTGTAAGGTGCTTTACCTGTTGTTGCCACTGCAGTTAACAAGGAAGAGTTGAACCAGCCACGATGTTGGTCAGAACCTTCAAGGTACATAGCACATGGTACTTCAAGATCGTTAACTTCAAGTACGCCAGCCCAAGAGGAGCCAGAGTCAAACCATACGTCCATGATGTCTGTTTCTTTTTTGAATTCATCATGACCGCAATGAGGACATTTGAAGCCTTCTGGTAACAATTCTTTAGCACTGTGTGCCCACCATGCGTCGGAACCTTCTACAGCTACTTTTTCAAGCAATGCAGACATAGTGTCGTCATTGATGATGTGCTCGCCACAGCTTTCACAATAGTAAATAGGAATTGGCACGCCCCAAATACGTTGACGGGAAATTACCCAGTCACCGCGGTCGCGAACCATGTTAAAGATGCGGTCATGGCCCCATTTAGGAATCCATTGTACTTGGTTATCGATTGCATCAAGTGCTTGTTGACGATATCCATCTACTGAGGAGAACCATTGTTCTGTAGCGCGGTAGATAACAGGGTTTTTACAACGCCAGCAGTGCGCGTATTGATGACGCAAGCTAGATTTGCTAAGTAATGCATTATTGTGCGCCAAGATTTTGATAACAGGCACCTCTGCATCGTGAATTTCTACGCCAGCCAATGGGAACTCAGTATCGCCATAACGATTGTCGTCTACTTGTTTAGTGTAGTTACCAGTTTCGTTAACAAGGGATACGATAGGAAGCTCAGCTTTGCCTTCTTTATTGTAACGTTGAACGATGTTAAAGTCGTCTTCACCATGTGCAGGCGCTGTATGAACGCAACCAGTACCAGCATCAAGTGTTACGTGATCGCCAAGTAATACTGTGGAATTACGTTCTACAAATGGATGTTTGAAATCTGCCAATTCTAAGTCAGCACCGGAGAAACGATTTACGATTTCGTATTCTTCAATGCCGATATCTTTCATAGCTGTATCAACAAGTTCAGTAGCCATCAAGTAGTATTCTTCGCCTACTTTTACCCAGCCATATTCAAGCTCAGGGTTAACGGAGATTGCTACGTTGGCAGGCATTGTCCAAGGAGTAGTTGTCCAGATAACAGCAAATGCTTGTTTTGGATCTACGCCAGCTGGCAATGTTACCTTTTTCTCGGATACGTAAGGGAATTTTACGTAGATGGAGAAAGATTTTTTCTCAGCGTATTCGATTTCTGCCTCTGCCAATGCAGTTTCGCAGTGAGTACACCAGTATACAGTTTTAAGACCTTTATAGATATGACCGCGTTTTGCCATTTCGCCGAAGATACCAAGTTGTTTTACTTCAAACTCAGGGCGCAATGTCAAATAAGGACGCTCCCACTCACCTAGTACACCAAAACGAATGAAATCTTGTTTTTGAGTTTCTACGCATTCTAATGCATATTCCTTACATTTATTGCGCAAATCAAGAGGCGCCATTTCATGACGGTTAAGACCAGTATTTTTGATAACCGCATGCTCGATTGGCAAACCGTGCGTATCCCAACCAGGGATATAGCGAGTATAATGACCAGTCATTGTTTTGTATTTCATGATGATGTCCTTCAACGTTTTGTTGAGGGCATGACCGATGTGCAATTTACCATTTGCGTATGGAGGGCCATCATGCAAGATGAAAGGTTTTGCGTCCTTACGCAATTCCAAACGTTTTTCGTAAATTTTGTTATCTTCCCAGAATTTTAAGATTTCTGGTTCGCGCTTAGGCAAATTGCCGCGCATTGGGAATTCTGTTTCAGGCAAATGTAACGTCTTACCGTAATCCATGATGTGCTCCTTTTACATAAAAATCGCCCGTCCCCGAAGGGACGGACGTAATATCCGTGGTACCACCCTACTGACCTTCGTTACTGGTGAAAGCTTCGCCCTGCTTTTCTTCGATTGTCAGACCATGCTAGTGCATGACTGTAACACATTAGGCGAGCTAGTCACGTAAACTGTGAAAGCCACTTAAACATATAACGGTGTTCACCGGCGGCGTTGCCGCTTGCTCCAAAGTGATCTGCAAATCTCTAGATTTCCAAACCTTTCAGCCCATGAGTTTGGTCTCTACTAAATCCGTCTGAGACGTGCCGTCTTTTTTCAACGCAATATTCATATAATAGATAATTATAGGGCTCAAATGGGGAATTTGTCAACAAGCAAACTATACACCTTCAGGTATATAAGCATCTTGCGTTTTATCTAGTAATTTAAAATTCATTGGTGTCCGAACTAGCTCATTATATTGTGAAATTACCTCATGATATGCCTCTGCACTCTGATTAGCTACAAATGTATCAATAGCCGCATCAAGATTCTTAGTTTGATCAATCCGATTTTGTACCTCTACAGATGTAAACTTAGGTACAATTGCATTTGCTGCTTCCTTTTGGGCTTTCACCCATTGCACATCACTATTAGGCCCTTGGTCAATTATATGGCTAACGATATCACTATAGTACCCCATCATCTCAACCATATGAGCGCCATTCACTTGACCATTCGAACGCATCAACTCAATATCTTTATTACGTTCTTTTTTATGAGCAGCCGTAACTGCCGCATTTAACGCTTCATATTTTGGTTCAAATACTTCTAATAATGCTGAAAGCTTAGCCAGTGTAGCTTGACTAAATGCATAATTATCTTTTTCATACTGCTTTGCTTTATAGTATGAATCTAAAGCCTTTACATCATTTACAATATCATGCAAGATAGGCAATACAGCATCTGTTGTGCTTTCAAGATCCTCGTAAGAACGACCTGCTTCCTTAGCAGCTACTAATTCCTGTTCAAGACGCTCATAATCCTGTACCTTAAATCCTGTGAGTGGTTCATTTGCACCTGCCTGTTGCCAGATTAGGTCATATTGGCTCCCATATTTAACCTCATTGTAGTTAAACTCATTTGTAGCAGCCAAATAGAAGCGAAACACCCTCTTCGTCTCATCTTTTTTAATGTCTTTCGCTGATGAATCTTGACTATATTGCTTTAGATTATCTAAATTCCACTGACAACCACTAACACAACCTAATGTTACCAACACACAACCGACTAGCCCTAAGCGACGCCACCTATTTATACTACTCATACATGCTCTCCTATATACATTTAATCTTTAGTAAAACTATTGTATTAAAATAGTAGTATCAAAACAATATGCGACAATAAATAGACATCTAAATTAACTAAAAAAGAAAAAGCCTACATACGTAGGCTTTCTTTGTAGATATGTTTATGCTTATGCAACGATGCCCATAAGGATTACTTCGAAGATAACGATACCGATACATGCGAACATGAATTTGCGATCCATATCTTCAGTTGGAGTTTCTTTAAGGCCAGTGCGTGCAGCTTCTTCAGCTGTGATTACTTCATAGCTCACAGGTGTACCATATTGATTGATATCTTCATCACCTTTTTGAGCAAGTAGGTAGATAACATAGATAATACCAAATGGAACTAAGCTAATTAAAAGCATCCAACCGCTTTTACCAACGTCATGTAAACGACGAACGCCAAGACCAATGGAAGGCAACAAAAATTGCAACGTTGTACGCCATGGAAATAAGACCAAAAACGCTTGCTAATGCAGTGTCCATAAAAAGTGCGCTCAATACATTAATGATACCAGCAATAACAATTGTGATACCATAGAAGCGCCAGTATTCACTGCGGCTTGCACGGCCTTTAAAATTAGCAAAATTACCCATAACCGTATGTTTGAAGTTATCTACATACGAAAGGTTTTTGATAGATAAATCTGTCATTGTATTCTCTCCTACAAAATAACAAATAAAATAAAAAAATAAAATCAAATATCATTATATCATTTTTTATCTATCATTTTGAATTTCAATTTCTATATATTTTTGGGAATAACTTATTTATTTAGAGAATAAGGCAAAACATTTCAGATTTATATATAAACATCTGAACTTACGACTCAATCTACATTCTATTTACATGTTCAAATGCTAAGAGCCGTTTATTTTGTCGATACAAATAAATCCATACAAAAAGGAGCAATATAAATTGCAAAGTTCAGTAATAAGAAATATCGAATCACCAATACCCACCAAAAAAATCCACAAAAAAATGTAGTAGAGAATATGAAAATAGTAGGTCTTCCTTCACTCGAAATAGAGACTCCATAATACTATCAGAAACGTACTTTTGCAAAAGGATAGCATAATAACGCAACGATAAGTATTAAAAAAACACCGCCATATACATAATAGCCGATGTAGCTGGATCGTTCCCTAATAAAGCATCAATATTTCTAGGTGAGTCAGCTATGATTACTCCACAAATCGATAGTAATAAAACCATTGGAATTGCTCCCCATATAAAAGATTTCCAATAGTATTCCTTAGACAGCCCCAACACACCCAATTGAACAAAATTCTTTATAAACTCCATAGCTATCTCTCCAGACTCACTACACCATAGTCAAACTCTTTTACACATACGATCAAATAACATTCAACGCTCTAAACTATCAATATTAATCGGTTATTTCGGTATATTATATTAGTACCTTTCTCATTCGTTTTACCCCATCAAACATCGTAACTTTTTCTTCACCAATTGGTTTACCAGAAGCTGGAACCGCACGCTCACGCCCCCATGCACGAATTGCTTCAATTTTTTCAGGGCTAGTTTGACTCAATGGAACTACATTATTAAAGGCATCTTTTATGGATGCTTCAGTTAATTGAAATTCTGGATTTGCAATAATTCTATAAGCCAAATCTCTAATTGTAGATTCCAAATCAGCACCAGTAAAACCTTCAGTAATACACACAACAGAATCTAACATCGATTCCTCAATGTTATAGTCCATATAATTTTTTAAATACATGGAAATAATTTCTTTTCGTTCCTCTACCGTTGGTAAATCAACAAAGAACAGCTCATCAAAACGGCCTCTACGCAAAAGCTCTGAAGGCAGCATAGAAACATCATTCGCCGTAGCTACGACAAATACTTGCTTCTTACATTCCTGAAGCCAGAACAAAAACTGCCCGACCATGCGTGTAGATACACCACCATCACTTTTAGATCCTGCACCCGATAATCCTTTCTCGATTTCATCAATCCATAAAATACACGGAGATACATTCTCTGCAGTCATTAAGGCATCTCGTAACTGTTGCTCAGTTTGACCTACATAGGAGCCCTGTACAGTAGCAAAATCAAGTCTATATAAAGGCAATTTCCAATTAGCAGAAATAGATTTAGCCGATAAAGACTTACCACATCCTGGGACACCAACAAGCAAAATTCCTCGAGGAGAACGTAATCCTTTTTCCTTAAGAACTTGTCGCTTTTCTGAAGTAAACAGAACCTTCTTTTCGTTAAGCCAACTACGTAACCCCGAAAGCCCCCCTACGAACTCAACCGAGGAGTCTACATCAATTTTTTCAAGGCCCGAAATATTCGAAAACAATCTATTCTTAGAACTTCTAACCTCATCAATATCTGACTTTAATATTTGATTATTCGCAATCAAAGCAGCAATTACATTCTCAGCCTCAATTCGAGTGACACCAGCTAAAATCGAGGCTACTTCACGAACATCAGAATCAGTCCACTCTACTAGAATCAACGCTCTATAACTATCGATATACTCCTTTAGAATGTCATACATCTCATCTTCATTAGGCAAATCAATTTTTACGATAAGACCTAACCGTTGTAATTGCCCCCATACAGCATCATTAGTAAGCACCATAATCGTGCCACCCATCTCATTAGCAAGTGTAACAAGATCTTTTGAATCGCTTTTGCATCACTAGAAGCACTAGATAAATCTGGCACTTCTGTAAATAGTATCGTCAAATTTTGACGCCGCATCATTCGATCGACATAAATTCAATTGCACTATAGACAGATTTATCTTCATTGATAATTCTATCAGTAGAGATATCAAAAAGACCTCGAGATAGAGTATGTACATAAACAGGTAAAGACAAATCCATTGCAATATCTTTTAAGATACCTAATACGCTAGCCCTTTCAATAGAATTTACCGCCACAAAAGGAATTCGTGCTTTCAAGTAACGTTCTATTAAGATTTTTGCTTCTTTACTATTACTCATCCTCTTTAGGTCTCCTTAATTTATTAACACCATTTTGTTGAACAACTGATTTATATTTACCATATAAATCAATAGATGCACTTTGTTCTAATGATTCTTGCGTTTTTATTTGATATATCAATGATTTGCTTGAAAAAGTCTTGTTTTTCCTTCTCCGGCATAGACGGAATACCGCACACATCAATTAAGAACTGATACTCTCGACGTAATGTAAGCAACGAAGAAACCATAGCGGCTTCATTTCTATTGGCCTTGCTATAGCTCAAGCTAAACTGTTGGTGAGCTGCTTTAACACGAGTATCAACTACATCCACAAAGCGCTTTATCCATCGGCCCATAGCCGCTGTTTGATTATTATAACTACCATTTCTAGCACGAGTTAATAATTCTGAGTCACAGGTCCCTTCTTTAATTTGATTTAGTAATACTACCCACTCCGCATAAGTAGTTGGATTACGTTCCATAATTATCCTCTACGTTTAACTAAACTAACAGGGGGCTCAATATCCCAATCGGCTAAACCATCAGCTAACATAGATGACTCTAGCACTGTAGATGCCATTTCAGCCAACTTTTCTGAATCAAATTGTAAACTTTGTTCTATAGACTCAGCATTACTCGTTAATACAGATGATACATAAGCCTCTTTCTTTGGCTGTACCATCGGTTCTACCGTATCTAATGTAGGCAACTCTTTTATACTGGGATTATCAATTTCTTTATTAGTGATTGTTGGTTTTGAAAGCGATTTCAAAAACGCAATTTTATCTGCTGGATTCATATATTACTCCTATAACTTAACCGCACGAGACTTCATATCTGCATTTTTTTGAATATATTGATCCGGTTTAACTAAATCCAATAATTCATGCACCTTTTCAACCTCTTTATCTCTGGTATAAAATTCGTCAAAGTAATCAACTACTTCTGCCATAAAGTTTTGAATAATAACATTACCCTTTTCTCTTCGCAAGTCATACTCCCTTACCACTTTATTACGAGCAGATTTCACCTTACTATTTTTTTAGAAATAAAACCAACAGTCATATAAATACCGAAAATAAATACTACAGATCCCATTAAATAATTACCTGTGGCAATCATAATTAGACCAATGAAGATAAGTATACCTCCCCAAATACAGAGAACTTATCGAGAACACTGAGTTCAATTGGCTCTAAATCTCGTTCCATTAATGTATTTAAATATGCATTAAATTCTGCAATAACTTCTAATTCATTACTACCATCTTGCGTAGTAGCACTAAAACCATCAATTTGTAATGGGATACTTGTAGGTAATCGCCGACGAGAATGAGCTACAATTTTATCATAGGCAGTCAAAATATAATCTTTCGATAAAGCAATAGCAAGCTTTTGAACTGCTGGAGAGGATTGTGTTAATTCAGGTTTTTAAAAGCTATTTCAGAAAGAATAGAAGCAAAATCTCTAGTCGGAGATAAATTAATAGCTTCTACTTCCATCTCCTTATTCGCAGCTTCTTCATTCCCTTTGTGTTTAATAATAAGAGACTCATAAGCCTCGTCTTTACGTAGAGATAATTCCTCTCGGTCGTAATTACTTACTAATTGCTCTAATACTAAGTCTAAGCGTTTTACCAGATTTATAGGTTGAATCGGCTTTTCAAGGGCACGTTTAAAATGTTTGTAAATCCCTTCATAACATCGAACAACACTAAGCAAATATGCCCAATCCTTCCACGTAGGACAATATTTCCATAAATGTTCAAATTCTGGATTTTGAACATCCTCACGATCAACATCAAGTAATGCATCTCGCCAATATTCTAATTGTGCATCATTATAACTTGGCTGCGCCTTTAAATACGCAGTCCACTGTAGTATTTTATCTTTTACAATATTTTCACTTTCTACCGTAAAAATACCATTAGCATAAGCATCCAAAAGAATAATAGTCTCTTTATCAATAGCTTCTGCATCTTGCAAATTAAGATATTTATCCAACCATTTTAATGTCGCTACATTTCTATTGGCACGTCTACAGACTAATAAGAAAAACAATGAAGTCTTTTTCTCATCACGACGTAATGCCTCTTTTAACGCCTTATCAGCCAATTCTTTTTTATCTGTTATCCAGGCAGATAAAGCAACTAAGCACGGAGCTAACCAATATCCAGGTGATTGAATCATCAACTCTTCCGTAGCAGTCTCTATCGTATTTTTTCTAACTAATCCTATATCATTAGATTGAAGTATACCTTGTGTTGTCCGACGAACAGAATCATAATGTCCAAACTGTTTTTCCAACTCCTGTCGAATCTTAATCAATTCAGTTCTAGCCTGTGCGACTCTATTCTGCCTCATTTGATAAAATACAAAATCATCTAATCGCTTTGCTATAGCCAGTAATTCATCATGAGCCGAACGTATAGATTCTGATGCAGCCAATACATTATCATTAGTAACTACTATATTATGGTTAAGATTACCTAATACTTGACCCAATCCATTGGCTGTTGCTCTAGAATTAATCGTGTGTCCCATTTACTCTCTCTCTCCTATAAATAAACTCATATTAATTTATTTTTATACTTTATTTATATGCCCTATCAACTGACTCCTATAATTTTTCACTTAATGTTCACAAAAACACCCCTCTATATAAACTGTAGGAGGGTGTTTTATCAATAAATATTATTCAGATTAAATTTGATCAAACGCATCATAAGGATGATGATATTTCTTATAATCATAACCAGTTAATTTCCAAGATTTATCTTCCATTTGTGTCATTTCTACAGGAAATATCTTAGTTTCATTAGTTTTTCTTATCTAATGCCGTAATAACTAGATTAGCAACTCCATTAGCATTATTCTTTTCCTCAATAGAAATCAATTCATATCTATCAGCTTCCTTTAAACTCTTAAGATTATCAATAAATGGATCTTTTTTTACCTGTTCTAAAGCGTAGCTTTTCAGTCAAATCCTCATCAAGTAATACTGCCGTTATATCACTATGATAGTTATCTAATGAAGTAAATAATAATGCCTCACCTAAATTTAAGATACGTTTTTTTCACCCTTAGAGTTTACCATAGATATATTTCTACCATCAGATTCTTTCAGCAATTTTTTTCAATATACGGATCGTAAATACGATGGATAATACCTTCACCGTCTACATATTTAAAAAAATGTATCTGGATCCCCTTTTTGGATAGAGTTGTATATAATCTTTAAGGAATATTCAGGGACTGTTTATATAAATAATCTGAATACATTTTGTAACCTATACCGGATAATGCCAAGATACCTATTAATCCAATAACAAACAGCTTAACTATCCCAACTTGTATAAATTTCATTACTATTATCCCTCGCTCACTATATAGTTTATTGTGCTCGTCTAATTAACTTCCAATATAACACACCCATAAATTTATGAATAGTTTAAATCTCAAATATACTCAAGATTTATATTCACTAAAGTCTTATGATACTCTATATATTTAACAGTCTCATCTTAACACATAAAAAGCTTCTACATTAATCGTAGAAGCTTCTTCCTTCAGTATCAAATTTATATCTCATCTAGTTTAAGATTTTTCATCTTTATATATCAAAATTGCACTGTTATTAAATTTATACGTCATATAATTGTCATGAGATTCTAAATAATCCATATCTATAACTTGGCATCGAATGTGAAGGTGTGCTTCAAAGTCCTCAATTAAATCATACAATTCGCCTACAGTAAATTCCTCTGTAACAGCTGAATCCTCTACTGCAAACTCCATATCAATATCTATAATCTCAGTATTCTCAGCATAATAACCAAATAAGTAAGCAGATTTAAAGCCGTACTTCTTAAATAATGGCGTTGTAATTTCTTTTTATCTCATCTAATGTAATATTCTTTTTAGTTTTAACAACCTCATTCTCGTATATTAAAATAGATTGTCTATCAAAGGTATGTTTAACAGGATACTCATCGAGGTCTAGAATTCGCATGTCAAGAACTTGGCAGGGCATATTAAAATGAACCTCAAAGTCCTTCACAATATTATTCCATTGATCGATATCTATAATATGTTTGAAGGACTCTACCATAAAATTAATTTCAGTATCTACTATTTTTCGTATTATCCGCATAATATCCATATACATATGCAGAGTCAAACCCATATTTCTTAAATAATGGATTAGCTATTTCTTTGATTTCATCTAATGTAATCTCGGTTCTAATATTATTAAACTTCTCCATAATAACTACCTCTCTGCTTTTCAAACCTTACAAACGTGTTACATTATTGTATCAGATTATAATTGTTATGCAACAAATTATTTATCAATGATTACTTAATATCAAACAAAAGCTCCTACATTAAGTAGGAGCCTTCTTTTATTGAAAAATATATTATTTATTAGACTACATCATACTTGTCGTAAGTAATTGATCTACCAAGAACCACAGTACAAAGATTGCACATAGTAGTCCAGCTGTGAGACCTATAGTTGGTGTTGCATCGATAAGCCCGATTTCGTGAGCCATTTGTTTTGTTAAGATTACTTGTCCTGTAGGAGAACCAAAGCGGTTTGAGTGGCTTTCACCAGGAAGAGCCATCAGAACCAATAGGATAAATGTCCCAATTACAGGCACAAAACCGATAAATACAAGGCCACCAGAACGACCTTGGTCATGCAAGCGACGTACTGCAACGGCTACACCAGGGATAACCATCACTACGGATAGTAGAACTAGGATTACTAAGCCGAAGCCTACACCTACTGCACTTGAAAGAGGGCTAATATAACTTAAAAAGGCACATGTGAACAAGATTGCTACAAAGAGCAATTGATACATTAAAAAGAAATTCCAATATTCACTACGGCTGGCTCGGCCTTCAAAGTCAGCATATTTATATACTAGACATTGTTTGAAGTTTTCAATCATGCCTAGATTATATTTATCTAACGAAATAGGGGCTTTGCGGACATGCCCACAGTCTGGGCAATAACGATCATTTCTCAGTACTTCATGTCCACAATATGGACAAGATTTCATAATAAACTCCTTCCATCGACAGACAGGAACGTAAAGCTCATAAGGTCCTGTTGTACATAACACATATAGTAATTTAGATATTATATATTGCTTAATATCTATAAATTTGAATTCATCTTAATTTCATTTTACTACAAAGTGTTATATTGTCTATAAAAGAGTTGTTAAACTTTTATAAAATAAAATAATGAGTATGTTAATAAATACAGGAAGTTATTACATGTATCCGTTCCCGTTAAGACCAAACCATAATAGTTCACCTACTACATCTGCAATTTGAATGGATTGGATAAGGAAGATTGTAATCCCCATAATCCAGTCTTGACGGCGAGAAGGCGTTTCTTCAAGACCTATTTCTTTACTTATATCAGATGTAACTGGGATATAACCCGTTCTTTCACCGTAAGCATTTTCCCCTTGATCACCGCGGCGTAATTCATAATTTAAGAATACAAAGAAACCTACAATGGGAATAAAGGAAATCAGCTGCGTCCAGCCACTTCGGCCAATATCATGCATACGTCGCGCCGTAGCTGCTATATTGGGAATTAGTAAAAACATGGACACACCGAAACCAATTTTATCGACTATGCTTTCAAAACTAAGAAGGCCCAAGGCATTACAAATCATAGCCAAAATCCCTAAAGACCCTTGAATCATTGTAACGCCTGCAATAAAGCGCCAATATTCACTACGGCTAGCACGACCGTTGAAGTTAGCATAGTTTTTGATACCTAGCTTGAAGGCATCGGTATAGTTTAAATCATATGTATTGATAGTTGCCATAACCTAGTCCTCCTTCACGTCTTCGATGATAATAATGCCCCAGCCCTTGCCTGCGTTATACAAACGAACTAGAACAGGCTCTTGCCCTTTTTCAAAGGTCACTTTAAAACCAGTATAGTTGAAATTATAGTCATCTTCTTTATCTTGAGACACGTAATCGAGCTGAATCGTTTCTACTTTAGGATGTTGCGCCTTCGCTACCGCTTGTTGCCACAGCTCAAACGTACCATAGCGCTCCATTTCACGTACACTTAACTGGCGATAGGCAGCGTGATAATCCTCTTTACCAAGATTTCATAGTACGCACTCACCACAGAACGAGCCTCTGTAGTAGCCGTTTCACTTTCTAACAAACGATTAGCCTTTTTCGTTAACGCACTAGGCTCTAAATTACCATAGGCAGTCTCTTCCACCATCAAATTATGGTTGATCATTGCGCCACCAGCACTATTAACAAGCCAGCCTAATACTAATAAGCCCACAATAAACACGCCAGATACAGATTGCTTTTGTAACGTGTTTGCAGCATTGTTATATACGTTCTCCTCATTTTTATATACGCTTGCTTCATTGTTATATATGTTTGCATCGTTATTAGATATATCTGGTCGATTTTGGATAGGCGATGTCCGTTTGCACAATAGATACAATAAAGCAAGCCATCCTAAAATAGGGACCAACAGTAAAATAATCAATATCGGATCATTATTAGAGTCTCGCAATCGTCTCGCCATGAGCATAATTGTCGGCAAGCATAACAAGATGGATAAAGTGATTAATATGCCTCCCCCCAAGGATACAGCATAAAGATATCCATACGGTATATAGCTTGCAAAGCCCGTAATGCATGTAATTAAACCATATATAAAGGATATGGCACTTATGGTTAGCCAAAAATCGGCTGTATTTGTTCGTCCCTTACTGTTCGCGTAGTTTTCTACTAGCTCACGATAGAGGATCTCATATACTCTCTGTTTCATAAAACTCCTACTATAATTTTTAGATAATATACAAACATAGATAATCTTATTATACTATGATATATCAACCTATTTTTATTCATCTTATCTTCATCGAACATTTCTATACTTTAATTAGATTTTTTTACAACTAAAAATTTGTACAACTTATTATAGAGAAGACAATTATATGACTAAGCCCCTTTCATAATCAGTTCCTGCTGATTATATAAGACATAACTAAACTAACTAACAAAAGGACGTTATACATTGTATAACGTCCTTTTGTTGTAATCGTTTATATAGAATTTGCTAGTTTAAAACATTGAGATTCTAGTAAGAGTTATAAACTGTATAGTCTCTACTAATCAGTATAACAATTATTTTTTTCCCTAATTTCTACGATTTGGAATTGCGTATATTTATTAGGTCGCAAAATCATAGTGCCACTGCGACGCTCAGTAAATGGTGCCCCATCTTTTTTGCCGCTCATTATAATAGCAAAGGCGATTTGCACTTCATCCTTTGAGTCAGCTATGACTTCAAGTTTATCGTAGTCTACGCGGCGCACACCTTCATAGGCTTTAGCAAGGCTTTCTTTGGTTGGATATTTCTCCCGTTCGGCCCCGCCAAGACGAGCATGAGCATCTCTAAAACGCTCATTAACGATTTCTTCAAAGAAACGCTCCACAGAGATCCGAGCCTCAAGGCCATAAGACTTTTCTTCAGACTTTATCGCCTTAGAGTATCTAGCAGCAGCTTTAAACTCTCCACCTCGAATGACATTAAATACGCCTTCTGCAATATTATAATTGCCATACCACGCAAGGGCGATACTCACAAGGAGTACAGCTATCATCGTTCGATCCGTAGCACGAGTGGGACTTGTAGAAATTTCTAATCGAGCACTCAAGTTTTCATCTACTGGCTCAGTATACTGCGGTTTCCCAAAGCGATTTCCTCTGGGTCCCCGGCTTTCACCGTCCAATTTAATAAAACTAATGGACCAATGACAGGCACTAACATAAGCAGTACAAGCCAACCCGATTGATTCACATCGTGAAGACGACGAATCGTAATATTAACAACTGGAATGATTGTAAAAACAAGCATTATAAAAACTAAGAAAACCCAAGCAATAAATTGATCTGAATCATCTGCATTGGCCCAACCGATAAGAGCACATACCATGTGCATAAGCGCCCATAGAAGTGCTATGACAAGCATAAATCGCCAATAGTTTCCCCGCGAAGAACGACCACTGATAACAGTCCACTGTATGAGATAGGTATTGATAAAGTTATCCTTATACCCCATGTTATATCGTTCAAAATCTACAATGGTTACACCTGTTTGGCGGTGCACATTTGTATAAATAGGACCACCTAAGGGCCCCATATTCCCGCCACAACGTAAACAGACGGGTTGTTCATCTGGCCCTTCTTTACCACAACGTGTACAGCGTTGCATACGACCTCCAAAAACACTACTATAAACATTTTCGTAATACTATATAATTGCGTGCATAATATTCTGCATATAAGAATAGGGCCTATCATGGTGATAGGTCCTATTTTTACTTGTTGCCTCTATTATATAAGGTAACCCTATTATGCGCCAGCCTTTTGGACAGCTTGTTTCATAGATTGTACGTAATCAAATAATGCTTGGTCTGCATTTTCGCCGTGTTCTGCAACGATTTTAACGATGGCAGAGCCTACGATGGCACCATCAGATACGCGCGCCATAGCCTCTGCTTGGTCTGGTGTAGAAATGCCAAAACCAACCGCTACGGGGATATCTGTATATTTGCGAACGGTTTCAACGATGGATTTAATATCCGTCTTGATTTCGCTGCGCATACCTGTAACACCAAGAGAAGATACGCAGTAGATAAAGCCTTCTGCGTCTTTAGCGATCATTTCGATGCGATTTTCAGACGTTGGAGCGATCAAGGATACTACTTCAACGCCGTGTGTATTAGCAATGCTCGCTAGTTCGCCTTTTTCTTCAAATGGCATATCTGGCACGATAACGCCAGAGATACCCACCTCTTCGCAGAGGGTAAAGAATTTCTCACGACCGAACACGTAAATCGGGTTCAAATAGGTCATGAATACGAGTGGAATCGTCACCGCATCATCGCCCGTACGTAAACGGCGTACCATATCAAAGATATCGTTGATTTTTACGCCTGTAGAGAGAGCGCGTGTGCTCGCTTCTTTGGATAACTGGACCTTCCGCCGTTGGATCGGAGAAGGGAATGCCGATTTCTACCATGTCCGCACCGGCTTTCACCATAACGCGAATATAACGTTCTGTAGTCTCGATACCGTGGTCACCAGCGCTGATGAACGGGATGAATGCCTTGCCCTTTGTGAAAGCGTCTTTAATTTTACTCATGAAGATCCACCCCTCTGTATTTCGCCATAGCCGCTACGTCTTTGTCGCCACGACCAGATAAACAAATAATAATGATATCGTCCTTGCTCATAGTAGGAGCGATTTTACGAGCATGCGCCACTGCGTGAGCACTCTCGATAGCTGGAATAATGCCCTCTAAACGAGATAAGTATTCGAAAGCATCTACTGCTTCGTCGTCCGTTACAGGCACGTATTCTGCACGGCCGCTAGCGTACAAGTACGCATGTTCAGGGCCGATACCAGGGTAATCAAGGCCTGCAGAGATAGAATATACAGGAGCGATTTGGCCATCTTCGTCTTGGCAGAAATAAGATTTCATACCATGGAAGATCCCCACAGAGCCCTTCGCAATTGTCGCTGCATGCTCCTCTGTGTCGATGCCACGACCTGCCGCTTCACAACCGATGAGGCGCACACCTTCGTCCTCGATAAAGTGATAGAACATGCCCATCGCATTAGAGCCACCGCCTACGCAAGCCATAACAGCTGCTGGCAATTTACCTTCCGCTTCTAGAATTTGCTCACGAGTTTCACGGCTGATGATGGATTGGAAATCGCGAACGATCATAGGGAATGGATGCGCACCCATTACGGAGCCCAACACATAGTGCGTATCGGACATGCGGTTTGTCCATTCGCGCATTGCTTCAGATACAGCATCTTTCAACGTGCTAGTACCGCTAGTTACAGCATGTACCTTTGTACCGAGCAATTGCATACGATATACGTTGAGCGCTTGACGTTCACAGTCCTCTGCACCCATGTATACCTCGCACTCCATGCCCATCAATGCCGCAATAGTCGCCGTAGCAACACCGTGTTGACCTGCACCAGTTTCAGCGATAACGCGCTTTTTACCCATGCGTTTTGCCAATAACATTTGGCCAATTACGTTATTCAACTTGTGGGAACCAGTGTGGTTCAAGTCTTCCCGTTTTAAATAGATTTAGCGCCCCCAAGATCCTCGGTCATGCGTTCTGCATAGTATAAAAGGGATGGACGACCTGTATATTTTTTATGTAAATCCTCAAGTTCGCGTACGAAATCAGGATCATCTTTGTACTTGTTGTACGCCTCTTCCAATTCGATGACTGCATTCATCAATGTTTCTGGTATAAATTGGCCACCAAAGGAGCCAAAATAACCATGTCTTTGTTCACTCATATAACTTACCTTTCTATATATCATTCCTGCTAATGTGCCATGTTATGACAGGGCTACTGTTCTTACGATGTTGGTGAAAGCTTTCATCTTTTCATCGTCTTTCACGCCATTTGTTTCAATGCCGCTGCTAATATCGATACCATAAGGGCGAACCGTACGGATGGCACGGGCCACATTGGTACTATCAATACCACCTGCGAGCATAAATGGTCGTTCAAACTCATCTAAGGATGACCAGTCGAATACTTCGCCTGTGCCGCCCCGTTCGTCTTTGTGGTATGCATCAAATAAAAGCATATCAGCACTGCTATCAATCCATTTTTCTGCATCTGCAGCACTACGGACTTGAACAGCTTTCCAAACCTCTACATTAGACTGTTCTTTTAATATTTGGATGAAAGACTCATCTTCATCTCCATGAAGTTGAATCACATCAAGTTTGACTTCTTCAGCAATCTTAAGTAGGTTTTCTACCGTTTCGTTTACGAATACGCCTACCGTTTTAATATTCTCAAAATTAGGATTTTCTTGGACAAATTCCTTACTATCTTGTGCTGTTTCAGCATTCATTGGCACTTCAACTGCACCATATATTTTTACGTATTGTTTATGGAGTTCTTCCACTAGTGTTTTAGCTTGCTCTACAGTCACTTGCCGTTTGCTCGATGCAAATACAAGGCCCATATAATCAGGCTTAGCATCGATTATAGCAGGGATCGTTTCCACCTTTAGAAATGCCGCACATCTTAACCTTTAGGGCGTATAATATGTGGGCCCCATAGAAATATGCCAATTTCTCAACCTTGTTAGGAGAACGCATGAAAGTTTCACCCATCAAGGCTACTCCAATATTGTTATCTCGCAACACTTGGATATCCTCTGGTGTTTCTAAACCGCTTTCAGATACAAAAGATCACATCGTCTTGAACGAGATTACGTAAGCGCACACTATTTTGTACGTCTACAGTAAAGTCTTTCAAATTACGGTTATTAACACCAATAATGCGTGCCCCACAATCGATGGCCATTTGTACTTCGTGCTCGTCGTGAGCCTCTACTAAGGAGGACAAACCAAGAGAATCGGCTAACTCACGGAATTTTGTTAACGTAGGCACATCTAAACATGCACAGATCAAGAGGATCGCACTAGCGCCCCACAGTTTTGCTTGGTAGATTTGGTACTCATCGATGATGAAGTCCTTACGAAGGACAGGGATTTTGACAGTACTTGCAATTTCTTGCAAATATTTTTTATCACCTTTAAAGAAGTCTGGCTCCGTTAATACAGAGATAGCCGCAGCACCAGCCACTTCATATTCTTTGGCGATATCTAAATAGGGAAAGTGCTCAGCAATGATGCCCTTAGATGGAGATGCCTTCTTTACTTCACAAATGAAGTTAAAGTCTTGCTGACGAAGGGCTGCTTCAAAAGGAAATCCTGTATCAGATGGTAACGCCAACGCCGCTACTTTTACAGCCTCAGGCGATTCCACCTGTTTTTCTTGGGCTACCCGAATTTTGGTAGCCTCTATAATCTTATCTAAAATCAATGATTATACCTCTTGGGTTGCTTTCACAAATTGTTCCATTGTGGCAAGAGCCTTGCCAGAGTCGATCGTATGTTTTCGCCTCTTCAATGCCCTCTGCCAATGTAAGGCCCATCTTTTTGCAAGGTAAATGGCCATGCCTGCGTTTAAGAAGAACAGCTGTGCGTTTACCACCTTGCTCACCACCGAGAACGCGACGAGTAATCTCAGCGTTTACCGTAGCATCGCCACCTTCAAGCTCAGTTTTATCAGCGTATTCGAAACCATAGTCCTTAGGATCGAATTCGTAGCTTGTGAAAGTACCATTATTAATTTCGCATACATACGTTTTGTTGGTAGCTGTAATTTCATCAAGGCCGTCGAAAGCCGTGTACCACAGCACCGCGTTTCACGCCAAGGTTAGCCAATACGCGAGCCAATGGTTCTACCAAAGATTTATCGTACACGCCCATCAACTCTACAGTAGCACCTGCTGGGTTTGCCAAAGGTCCGAGGATGTTGAATACAGTACGAACACCTAACGCTTTACGTACAGGGCCAGCATATTTCATCGCTTGGTGATATACAGGAGCAAACATGAAGCACATATTTGCTTTATTAAGAACTGCTTCGTTTTGTTCACCGTTAAGCTCTAATTTAGCGCCCAATGCTTCGATCAAGTCAGCAGCACCACATTTACTAGATACACTGCGGTTACCATGTTTTGCTACAGGAATACCGGCAGCGGAAATAATGAAACCAGATGTAGTAGAAATGTTGAACGTATTAGCTTCGTCGCCGCCAGTACCTACGATTTCCACAACAGTACCTTCATGAGGTACAGAACCTGCTTTCTCACGCATAACCTCAGCGAACGCTGTAACCTCATCTACAGTAGGCCCTTTTGCCGCCAAAGCGCACAAGAAACCTGCCATAGGCACCTCGGCTACCTCGCCGCTCATAATCTTGTTCATTGTATCTTTTGCAAGGTCGTAGGATAAATCTTGACCATGCGTTACTGCATATAATGCGTCTTTAATCATTTTATATCTCCTTATGTGGATATCTACTACACGTGATACGCATATCTACCTAGTCGGTACTCGATTGGGTCATGCCCTCAGCCTCCAGGGTGGCCACCCTGCGGCCTATGCAGGGGCCAAAGTCGGGCTTCGCACATGAACTCACATCGCACCTATGGGCAGCTAAAAAATCATAGCACTTAATAGACATCACTCAAAATGAACAACTATTATCTTAAATGATCCTGCGCATTATATGGAGTAACGCACAGGTCATTTCTTTATAGAGGTGGGAAGATAGAACGGCGTAGCCGTTCTTTTTCTCTATGATGATTTGCATATTTCTTTGAAAAATATGGTTACTGTTCGATATGTATTGTGAGGGGCTATTATAGGTACTGCAAGGTTGAGTTGGCAGGAAATAAGGTCTTAAGAACGACTTTGGCGGCCCCACGTAGTGGGAGCGCTGGCCAGTGGAGGCTTTCAGAGACCCTATCTCGACTCTTTATCGTTCTAGAGCCCTAGAATAGCCCCTCGATACCACAGTAGCTAGTTTGATTTTTTTCAGAAATTGCGAATCATTTGTTCCCCGTTTCGGTGTCATGATGGATTCCGGATGGAATTGCACGCCGTAGATTGGGTAGTCTTTGTGTTCTACGCTCATTACTTCGCCGTCGTCTGTAATGGATGTAACGATGAGTTCGCTAGGGATTGTTTCGTCTACAATCGCCAAGGAGTGGTAGCGTGCCACTTCAAATTGTTCTGGTACGCCTTTTAGGATTTTAGATGGGTGTACTTGTTTGGCTACGCTTTGTTTGCCGTGCATAACTTGTTTTGCGTAGGAAACGGTGCCACCGAATACTTCGCCGATGGCTTGGTGACCAAGGCATACGCCAAGGATTGGGAATTCGCCTTTGCATTCGCGCAATAGGTCTTCGTATACGCCCGCATCAGCTGGTCTGCCAGGTCCTGGTGAAAGTATCACATAGTCTGGTTTCAAAGCGCGGATTTCTTCAACTGTTAATTCATCGCTGCGGATGACTTTAATGTCTGGATCGATAGAGCCTACTAATTGGTATAAGTTAAAGGAGAAGCTATCGTAATTATCTATAAGGAGTACCATTATTCTACCTCCTGTGCATCTGTAATTGCGGAAATCATGGATTGGCCTTTAATCAAAGTTTCGTTGTATTCGCTTGCAGGAACACTATCGCGAACAATACCAGCGCCAGCTCGAACGTAAACCTTGCCACCTTTATTCATGGCCATGCGGATACCGATACATACGTCCATGTTACCGGAGAAATCGATATAACCTACAGCGCCGCCGTATACACCGCGCGGGCTTTTTCAAGTTCATGTAAAATCTCGATAGCACGAATTTTAGGAGCTCCGGACAAAGTACCTGCTGGCAATGTAGCACCGATAGCATCGAGGGCATCTTTACCATCTTGAATGTCGCCGCTTACAGTAGATGTAATGTGAATAACGTGAGAGAAACGTTGTAACATGTGTAACGCCTCTACTTGTACGGAACCGAATTTAGCAATTTTACCTAAATCGTTACGACCAAGGTCAACGAGCATGTTATGTTCAGCCAACTCTTTCTCGTCATTGATGAGTTTTTCTTCAATAGCGAGGTCCTCTGCTTCGGTTTTACCGCGGCGCATAGTACCTGCAATTGGGAAGGTGTACATTTTACCATCCGTCAATTTTACCAATGTTTCTGGAGAAGCACCTGTAAGCTCTACATCGCCACCAGATAGGTAGAACATGTATGGAGATGGGTTCAATGTACGCAATACGCGGTACGCATTTAACAAGCTACCATCGAACTCAGCTTCACGGCGGTTAGATACAACACATTGGAAGATATCCCCTTCCTTAATATAATGCTGTGTCTTTTTAACAACTGCTTCAAACTCATCCTTTGTAAACTCAGAGGTAAACTCTGTTTTAAGAATACCTTTTGGAACATCTGCCTCTTTGCCGTTTACTACGAGATCAGCTAGTGCTTTTAACTCGAGCTCAGCCTTGTTATAATTGCGTTCCAAATCGTTTGTACTGATGTTAGCAATCAAGTAGATTTTGTTTTTATAATGGTCAAATGCGATTACTTTATCAAAAAGCATAAGGTCTACATCGTTTACCATAGCAGAGTCATCATCTGGTGTTGGGAAGTCCAATGATGGCTCGATATAGCGGATATATTCACAAGCGAAGTACCCTACAAAGCCACCTGTAAAGGTTGGTAATTCTTCTAAGCGAGGGCTTCTGTATTGGCTTAAAATATTGCGAATCTCTGCAGCTGGATCAGAACACTCAAAGGTACGTGTTGTACCGTCTTTGATAGTCATTTGGTGGTTTTTGCAGAAGAGCTCAATCTTAGGATCATAGCCCAAGAAGGAGTAACGGCCCCAATGATTACTATTATCCGCACTTTCAAGCAAGTACGTATGACTGCTCACTTGTTTTAATGCTTTCAACACACTAATCGGTGTGCGTACGTCGGATAAAATTTCCATATATACAGGCACGATATCGTAGCCCGGTGCGATAGCTTTCACACGGTCAAGACTAGGGAAAATCATGAGAACCTCCATCTGGCATTTGCCAACAAAAAAACTCGCCCATGACAATGTAACGTCAAGGACGAGTCTATAGTTCTATTTCTACAAGAGTATTAGAAAATACTTGTATTATGCTATAAATCGCGGTACCACCTTGTTTGAATGCAACGCATTCCCCTTTCGCAGGATACTAACATATCCCTCACGACTAACGCTCGTGTGACGTCGCACCATACTAGGAATGAAATTCATTCTTTTCCATGCGCCCTCGGTGGTCCATTTAATAAGCTGCGTACTACGGGTTCTCAGCTAATCCCGCTCTCTGTGAGTGCATTTCCTATTTTTATCTCCACCTCATCGGTTTCTTTTAGGCGAGTATAAAATTATAATCTGATTATAATGTTTCTATAGAATGAAAGTCAAGGAAATTCTCAACTTTCACCTTATCCTTACATTCGTTCATCACCTAATACCCATATATAATCCAATTACTGATTTCCCTAGCCCCCTCCAAATTCAGAATATTTATATTGTGTTCCTCTAAACACTAATAGTATACTGAAATTACATATGTTATCAGCTTCTACTGATATTATGCGGAGGAGAGAGTATGAGTTTTTATTTCACTGATCAAATACAGCAGTCTTTCAATAAAATATTCCATCAATGTAATAAAGATATCGCTTGGGCGGGCAAGGCTGAGCTTGAGACCCTTGTAAAATTAGACGAGGAAGGCCAAACGATTCCTGGTATTGGCGATGTGTACGCTATTTTGGCACGCGTCTATTCTGGCCCTCAGTTCACCTGGATTGAAGTGGGCTTTCCTGAGGATGACACAAAGGCGTATAGTTATTTACATACGGCTATTCGCAAAGGCAGTGCCATCGCTATTTTACAAGCTATGCGTACCTCTGGTGCCCTTACACCAACTATTGAAAAAGAGTTGCCTATGACGAAGGACCAAGCATTCCAGCGCGTCTATGAGGGCGCCCAAAAGGGTTGTTCCTACTGTGCCTACGCCATTGCCAATGTATACCAATGGGGGGATTACCACATCTTACCATCGGCTCGAAAGGTGGCTAACGAAGGTGAACCATCTACCTTTGTCCGTTTCTTAAAAAGCTTATTTGTACAAGCAGATCAACGTAGATCGACCAATAAAATAAATGCTATTGCTCAACAATGGTTGCGTAAATCTGCCGATGCAGGCCTTGTTATTGCATACCGAAACTTGCGCATTACCTATGTAGAGCAAGATAATAGGGCAATGGAAGAACAAGTCATTTTTGAAGGTGCCAAAGCAGGTTTGCCACTCATGATGTATTTAGCAGGCGATATTTGTAAGTCTCGCGGGGAGCATGAACGAGCTCTCGAATATTTTGAGCGTGGTGCCGCCATGAATAATGGCATGTGTTTGCGTGAAGCTGCCGAGTACTATGCAAAACCATGTGAGTCTAACAAAAGAATTCCTCAGAATATTCAAAAGGCCCTCAAATACTATGAGCGTGCTGCTATAAGCCCAGATTATTTAGACTTTAACGACCACGCTTATGCTACCATGCAAGCCATCATTCTTCGCACCTTGAATATCGATGGTCAGTCTCAAGACTGGTCTCGCATCGCTCACTTATTGCAACAACCAGCTATTTACACGCTCGATGCTATTTGGCCGTATCTCGCTTATGTATTTACTTTCAAAAAAGGTAATACCCCTGCTATAAGAACCGCCATAGAGTGCGTCAATCAGGCTAGCAAATGTTTCGATAGATACGGTAGTTATGATTATGCGGACCATCTATGGCAACTGGCAGCCGGCTATTGCTACGAAATTGGTGCCATTACAAAAGAACCTGATTTAGACCAAGCCGTTACGTTCTACGAGCATGCTCGTGAAAGTATCAATCGTCTCAACACAAGAAACGATAATTGGTTAGGCACTGGTGAGCCGTTGGCAATTCCTGACGAAGCCTCTGAGCGATTAGAGGCCTTTGAACTAGTTAATGGACATTATCAGTACAAAGCAGGCATACAACAATCTTCTACAACATGTAATCCTATGCCACCTGCATGGCCTCAAAACTCCGTAGATGTATTAGAAATCTTCGAGGACTCTACTACTGGTTGGCGCACCAATAAATACGACTGGCCATTCATCGAGCGCGAATGGGATACACAAAAATATCTCAGCTTTATCATCTACGATAATCGCCAATCCATAGAAAACGTAATTTACGATGTGTACAGTATCGTTATGTTCCACAATGAAGACAAAAACACTTGTACTATCTATCTATACGGCTACATTGAGGAGCCTAGCGAACTAGATGAAAACGTGGATCCTAGGGTATATGAAATAAGATACTTTAAAGAAATGTCCATTCCTGAAGGTCTCGCATTAATTAAAAACTTCTATGATAATGCTACATTGCCTGTTATTGATGAAAGATGGGAAAGACAGTACAAAAATACTACGCCTCCTCGAGAATATGTATTAACTTGTGACAACGATATCTTCTACCTCAATCAATATGAACTTTCCAATCAAATGATCAAGGATGCCTTAGAAGGCGTAGCCAATGGCAAGTATGATATCATTGCGGTTCGCCCATCTAACCTCGACGATCCGGGTATTAGCTACTTCATCGAGCGTGGAAAAGGTAAAAACTTACACATTAGCCTCTATATCACTATAGAAGACGACGTAGAGGACGACATCGTATATGGCTTTGAACGAGAGTCTTGCAACTTAACCTCCATTAACTACTGGATCCAAGAATCTATAACAAGCAATAAACTGCCGGACTTAAGCGATTGGGAAGAAGTTAAAAAGAAACAAAATTAATAATTATTTCGTAGCAAGAAATAACTAGCCCAAAGTCATTAAGCAAAAGACTAGGCAAAAAATGAGCCTACAAGTTTTTATAGCTATAAATGTATTACAAGACTAAAGGAGGGATACTTTGGAAACGTGGAAACGAACGGTGTACAT
>BNJU01005140.1_pt1 | contig 47799 bp, 47 predicted proteins | sample 8539281 | NCBI WGS metagenome assembly BNJU01 (sample SAMD00202456, study PRJDB9452) | human saliva metagenome | isolation source: human saliva | place: Japan
GCTGAATTCAAGTTCCAAATGCAACGGAATTCATATTAATAATTTGTTTAAATTTTTCGTTTGGTGTGAGGTATCCAAGTCTTTTTACGAGGGTCTATTATTTAGATTGTTTTCAATCCATTTAATACGCTTGTTGGTTACTTCACTAAAGTCCGTACCCTTTTGGGATATACTGCCTGATAAGACCGTTAGTATTTTCATTGGCACCACGCTCCCAAGAGTGGTATGAGCTTACAAAAAAATAGAAATTAATATCTAATTTTTTTGTGCTATATCCTCGTGTTTTGCAAATTCTTTTCCATTATCAGCCGTTATTGTGTGTATTAAGTTTTTTACTTTTCGTAATGCCCATACTGTAATCTTTGCTACAGGGATGGCTTCTTTCCCTGATAGCTTACGTATCCATACTCTGCTTGTTGCTCTATCATTAATGGTTAGAATAGCACCTTTGTGATTCTTTCCAATAATTGTATCTATCTCTAAATCACCAAATCTTTCTTTTTGCTCTACAATTGAAGGTCGCTGATCAATCTCCACTCTATTCGGAATAAATCCTCTACCTGCGTTTTTAGAACCACGCTTTGAATATTTGCGTCCTTGCCTTCTAAGAGATTTATGAAGATCCCCACCTTGTCGTTTATCTTGCCATATCCAACAATATATAGTTTCGTGAGATACCATAGCTATATTTTCTACTTGGCTTCTGCCCACTATCTGCTCTGGGCTCAAGTCCTTTCGTAGAAGCTTTTTTACACCTTCTTCATAGCTTGTGTAAATACCTCCTTTCGCTTCTTTTCAACCTTACGTTTATCTGCCTTTCTTTGGGCAAGATCAGGGTTGTATTTTTCCACTACGACTATCGCAATTGCGTTTTATTTCTCTATAAATATTACTCCTATCAACTCCAATAGACTTCAGCTATATCTTTTTACTCATCGGAACTTGCAACATCTTAGAAATTGCATACCTTTGCTTTTCGGTTATATGTTTACTCATCTACAACTTTTATTTCTTTGGACGGACAATAAAAACAAAGATAGTAACATTTATCCATTCAGCAGAGAACAGAGGAATTGTCTCTCTTTTCTCTCTGAAAAAAATATTACTTATGCAGCTATTAATCCTTTTCTTTAAAAGTTGCATTTATAACTTGAACTCAAGAATGAATAAAATTTAAAGGAGACAAAAATGCCACAAATTCTTATAGACAGAAAAACATGTTCTAAATGCAATACTTGCGCAACTGTATGTGTAATGGGAATCATTGATAAATCGACAGCCTTAAATTATCCAACCATACCTGAAGAAAAATTGGATTATTGTTTAAAATGTGGTCATTGTGAGTCTTTTTGTGCACAGAAGGCTCTTACCTTAGATTTCCTTCTTGACGAAAAAATTAATACGTCTTTTTTGGATAGTCAGATTGAACCACAGAATATAGCATTGTATATAAAAAGTCGACGTTCTGTGAGACATTATTCTTCAAAGACAGTTAATAAAGAGTTAATTGCTAAAGTTATTGATATAGCCCGTTATGCTCCATCTGGAGGGAATGGACAACCAGTAAAATGGATTGTTATTCATAAACCATCAGAGGTAAATCGTGTTGCAAGTTTAACCGTTGATTGGATGCGAACTATTCAAAACACATCACATCCTCTAGCAGATTATGTACCTGCAATAATTTCAACTTGGGATAGTGGTTTGGATTTGATTTGCCATAATGCTCCCCATTTACTTTTTTTGCACATGTTCCTATTGAGCCAATTGATGACCCTACCGAAGCAATTATTGCTTTGACTCATTTTGATATTGCTGCGCCCGCTTTTGGTATCGGTACATGTTGGGCTGGATTCGTAAAGTTGGCTATAGACAATTATAAACCATTAAAGGATTTGTTATCAATACCAGAAGAACGTAAAGCGGCTTGTCCAATGCTATTTGGATATTCAAGTTATAAAATAACTTCTATTCCGAGACGCAATCCTGTGGATATTACATGGAAGTAAAATAGAAGTTACTTAATGACTAAAATGGTGTATTAAACAGTTAATCTTGATTCAGTAAAAATAATTTTGTTTTACTGAATCAGACTCTAATCAACTAACAATTAAGAGGGATGGTTTTTTTCAGGAACTCTCTCCAACATTTCCAAAAAACAACATTCCCATTGTTTTGCAGCCAAACTAACAATTTGACAATTAAGATTTATTCCATATTTATCAGCAATAACTCTGACTTGACTTTTTCTGAATATTGTCTTTAATACAGTTCTGGCTGGCAAATCGGGTTTTTGCAACAAGAAAGTGAGAAAATTCAGATATTTTCTTTTTCAATTCATAACTTATTGACATTTTTTCTTTCAATCTTTAAAAGTGCTGACTTGACTTTTGGTGGTGGCAAAAAACTCTCATGAGATATTTCATACATAAGTTTTAAATCAAAAAAAGTATGATAAAACACAATATATGGATTGAAAACTTTTTTTGAAAATAACTTTTGGGCAGGTTCAAGTTGCATTATCAATGAACCACCCATAAAATGCTCAACACTATCAAACATCAAGGATTTTAAAATTTCAGAAGTTATTCTGAAAGGGATATTAGACACAACTTTAAAATTTCTTTTTGGTATGGTGTAACATCTAAAATCACAATCAATAATTTTGACATTCGTGTTGTTAGAAAACTTGTTTTTTAGAATGGACAATAGCGATTTATCATTCTCTATTGCAATTATATTTGTGCATTGACGAACTAAATGAACAGTCAAAAATCCTTTTCCGGCACCAATATCTATAACAGTGTCGGATTCATTTATTTTCGCAATTTTAATTGCATCATCTATCAGCACTTTATCTATAGTAAAATGCTGTCCCGTGTATCTTACGGGCAGTTTATTTTTTATCATTACTTATTTCTTTCAAAAGCCTCTGCCTCAGCAGCAGCGATAATAGCTTCGCGGTCAATAGACTTAGAATGAGAAATATCAGAGAGGTCAAAAATCCTCATTGTTAGCCTTCTTTTCTTCCTCAAAAGAGGAATCAGTCAGCTCTTCTTTCACTTCATCAGCAGCCGATGATTTCTCATCAAAGACCTCTGTTTGGAAAGGATTCTCATGTTTCTCAACCTTTGGTTCAGAACCTCTGATGAAGTTCATGTCCTGTGAAGTCTCAGGAACATTGAGCACTGGTTCTTCTTCCATCTTTGTACTATTGGCTTTGGCGGCAAAAACCTCATCTATAAACTGGGGCTCACGACGCAAACGCTGGAGCGTAAGTTTGGAAGCCTCTTGCTGGCTTTTCTTCTTAGAATAACCATGTCCCTCTCCACATGGAATACCCTCCATAATCACTTGGAAATGGAAAGTAGGACTACCCTGTTTATCCTTTTGGTTTTCAATCAGCTTGAACTCCATATTGACCTTATTTTTCTGGCTCCACTCGATGAGTTTTGACTTGAAGTTCACCTCCTTGTAAGCAACCTTATCAATATTGATAAGCTTCCCAAGGACTTGTTGCTTCATAAACTTCATACAAGCATTGTAGCCATGATCAAGATAGAGAGCGCCTACGAGTGCCTCAAAAGCATTACCACCTAAATAACTGTTATGCGAAGACGTCTGCCCGTTAGAGAGAATCAACTGACAGATTCCCATCTCTTTTGCCAGGCGGTTTAGCGTATCGCGTTGTACTATCTTTGAACGAGTGTTGGTCAGGAAACCTTCACGCTTGCCTGGGAAGTGCTCATAAACAATGTCACCGACAATGGCATCGAGAATAGCATCACCAAGAAACTCAAGGCGTTCATTGTTTACTGGCTTACCCTTTGCGTTACGACGCGCTACGCTCTTATGCAAGAGTGCAGTCTTATAATAACTGATATCGTGAGGAATAATGCCGATAATTTGGTACAAAGACAAATAAAGCTCCTTCTCCTTGCGGAAAGGGAGCTTTATTCTATCAATTATATTATTCAGCATACTTCTTGAATACAACACAAGCATTGTGACCACCGAAACCGAAGGTGTTGCTAAGTGCAGCACGTACCTCACGTTTCTGTGCCTTGTTGAACGTAAAGTTCAAGTTGTAATCCAATTCAGGATCCTTATCATCTTCCTCATGGTTGATAGTTGGAGGAACGATATCTTCCTTCACAGACATGACACAAGCCAAAGCCTCTACAGCACCAGCTGCACCGAGGAGGTGACCTGTCATACTCTTTGTAGAAGAGATGTTCAACTTGTAAGCAGCATCACCAAACAAAGCCTTGATAGCCTTTACCTCTGAGATATCACCTACAGGAGTTGATGTACCGTGAACGTTGATATAGTCGACATCCTCTGGCTTCAAACCTGCATCCTCAAGTGCTGCCTTCATAACGAGCTTAGCACCAAGACCCTCTGGGTGAGAAGCAGTAATATGATGAGCGTCAGCTGACTCGCCTTCACCAACCATCTCTGCGTAAATCTTAGCACCACGAGCCTTTGCATGCTCCAACTCCTCAAGGATAAGACAACCAGCACCCTCACCCATTACGAAGCCATCGCGGCTTGCAGAGAATGGACGTGAAGCGTGCTCTGGATCATCATTGCGTGTAGAAAGTGCATGCATAGCATTGAAACCACCTACACCACAAGCGCAAATAGCAGCCTCAGCACCACCACTAACGATAATATCAGCCTTACCAAGACGAATCTGGTTGAATGCTGCAGCCAAAGCGTTAGTTGAAGAAGCACAAGCAGATGTTGTTGTATAGTTAGGACCGTGGAATCCATACAGCATACTAATCTGTCCAGAAGCGATATCTGCAATCATCTTCGGAATGAAGAAAGGATTGAACTTAGGACCATTCTCTGGATGCTGTGCGTAATAACTCACCTCATCTTCGAATGTCTTGATACCACCAATACCTACACCGTAGATTACACCTACGCGGTTCTTGTCAACCTTCTCTAAGTCGATGTTAGCGTCCTTAACACCCTGAATAGCACTAATCATAGCCAACTGAGTGTAGCGGTCGAGCTTACGAGCCTCCTTACGGTCAATGTAATCATTGATGTTAAGGTCTTTTACCTCACAAGCAAACTTCGTCTTGAACTGGGTTGTATCGAAATGTGTAATAGGAGCAGCACCACTCTTACCTGCCAGCATGTTCTGCCAAGTCTCCTCTGGAGTGTTACCCAATGGAGTAACGGCGCCAAGACCTGTTACAACTACTCTTTTTAATTCCATGCGTGAAATATAAATTAAAAAAGTAAAGTTAAAAAAAAAGCCAAGCAAAGGCATACGCTTTGCTTGGTACTTTTATCTTGAGTAAACCTTACTTAGCGTTCTCCTCGATGTAAGAGATAGCGTCGCCTCATCAGAGATCTTCTCAGCCTTATCGTCTGGAATAGAAATACCGAACTCCTTCTCGAACTCCATGATGAGCTCTCATCGTATCCAAAGAGTCAGCACCGAGGTCGTTTGTGAAACTTGCCTCTGGTTTTACCTCAGCCTCATCAACGCCGAGCTTCTCTACGATAATAGCCTTTACTTTTTGATTCAATTTCTGACATAATTGTAAGTTTTAAAATGTTTAATATTGATTTCAAATTCAAAATGCGCTGCAAAGGAACTGTTTTTTTCCATGTGTGCAAGTTTTTTTATTAAAAATACACTATCTATTGCACAAACCATATAGCTTTGTGCATGTTTTTGGGCGTTTTTACACTTAATTGTACGATAAATCAAACAATTATATCGGATTATTCAAAACTTTATTTATGCCACTACATGGAATTAAACTGATTTTATAAACTACTACACCTTATTATTATTAAGACAAAAATACAATGATGTTGTTTATTGTCACTCATCATGCGTATTCTATCCGACATCGTAAAACACTCTTAATTGCCTTTTACAGTTTAAGCATAGTATGCCTTTTGCAAACTTATAAAGCATCCGCACCATTGGTGTTAAGCGTTCGCACCATACGTGCTAAGCATCCACACCATATGTGTTGAACCTCCATACGATGATTAAAAAAAAGGTTAATTATAACTCGTCCACAAATATGGAATTGAGGTGTACATAAATAAGGTTCTTCCGAAATATGGAGTGATAAACTAAAACGCTTATATAATAAGGCACACAGAGCTACGGAGAGGACGGAGATAAAGGCAATGTCACAGAGGTGCCGATGGCACAAAGAGCGACGAAGGTGTAGCATACATATTTCTGATAACTCTTTTAGTATGAACGCTTTGTATATAAATTGATAAAAGAAGTGGCAAACTATCTCCGTCGCTCCACGCACCGACGGTGCCTCCGTGACTACCAGTGCTTGCTTTGATATCCCTCCGTACTCTCCGTCCCTCTGTGTGACATTCCGTCAGAGACCTAAGCTTAAGTGGAAAACCTTATCACTTCAAAAATCCTGAAGATTCAAAAAAATAAACGGAATTCAATCGTAGATAGTCAGTGCGGAAAAATAATTTTCCTGTCACTCCTGTCATCTTTTATAAACTTATAAACACTTAATTGATAAGTAGTTAATACAAACTGTTAAAAATGACAGCAAACGAAATATAAACTTATTGTATAGATATGTGGTATATTCAGAGGAGCTTTATAAGCGCATGAAATCCACTTAAAAGGGATATTTCTTATCGCATCATATCTGTATTTGTGATTTGATATAGACCACTACTCCTACATTGTAAAAGACAGACAAGCTACTCAATAAGAAAATAAAAATATGTTTAGGCGTTCATGACTGATTTGAGATTAAGCGATTAACAATGAAAAAAACAAGAGTTTTTTTATTTTTGTCCTTTAAGGAATTTACTTTATATTTGCAGAATAAACAGAAAAATAAAAACCGAATGTCATTTACAAAACATTGTAACGAGATTTTCAATCAGGCAATCCGTGATTATCATATTACGGACAACGTAGATACGCCGATTAATAACCCTTACGACAGAGATTCCATTGAAAACCGTCTCTATCTGAAATGCTGGATTGACACAGTACAGTGGCACTTCGAGGACCTTATCCGCGACCCACATATCAACCCAGACGAAGGAATGAGTCTCAAGCATCGCATTGACCGCTCTAACCAGGACCGTACAGACCTTGTTGAGCAGATTGACTCGTATTTCCGTCAACTCTACTCTGACGTGACTCCACTCCCAGATGCAACTATCAACACCGAGAGTCCAGCATGGGCAGTTGACCGTCTGTCTATCCTTGCATTGAAGATTTATCACATGAAGGAGCAGACTGAGCGCAAGGATGCTTCAGCTGAGCACATTGCGAAATGTAAGTCTAAGCTGAATATCCTCCTCGAACAACAGAAGGATCTCAGTCTTGCCATCGACCAATTGCTCGATGACATTGAACATGGCCGTAAGTACATGAAGGTTTATCGTCAGATGAAGATGTACAACGACCCTGCAACCAATCCGATTCTTTACAACAAGAAATAAAATGATACCCCTCCCACTCTGCATAGGGAGGGGCGTAATTACTCGCTCAGAGTAAACATCAATGTGCTTTATTAGTTATTGAATAAGCATATCTTATTGCTTATCTTTATCAATAATAACTTTTTTCCTCTATTCTTTATCCTGCTTATTCATTTCTGTTAGCCTATGAAAACCCCACATATTCTTATCATTCGATTCTCTGCTATGGGCGACATTGCTATGACAGTTCCCATCGTTTATTCGTTTGCAAAGCAGTATCCAGATGTGAGAATAAGTGTGCTTTCTCGTCCTTTTGCACAGCCATTCTTTCAGCATTTAGCACCAAATGTCGACTTTATGGCTGCCGATTTGAAAGAAGAATATAAAGGTTTTAGAGGACTTAACGCACTTTACCGTCGGTTGGTAGCAAAGCAATTTACAGCTGTAGCCGATTTCCATAACGTACTCAGAACCCGTTTCCTTCGCTTACGTTTCCTTATCGATGGTAAATCTGTCGCACATATCAATAAGCATAAGCAAGGAAAGAAGCTACTCTGTCGGGAAGAAAATAAGGTTTTCATACAGCAGCCTACCTCTTTTCAAAACTATGCTGACGTACTCGAAGCATTAGGCTATCCTATTAAACCTGAATTTACGAGTATCTTCCCAGCTGAAGGTGGCGACTTACAGCTTCTCCCTAATATAATAGGTGTAAAGCAACCATCGGAACGATGGATAGGTATAGCACCATTTGCAGCCCATGCAGGTAAGATGTATCCACAGGAAAAGATGGAACTTGTGGTGCGAAAACTAACTGAGAAACATCCTTCTTGGCGTATCTTCCTCTTCGGTGGTGGTAAACAAGAAATAGAAGTATTGAACCAATGGGCAGCACAATATCCGCAATGTCTCTGTGTTGCTAACGTCCTTAAAGGACTCGAAAAGGAACTCATCCTTATGAGTCATCTCGACACAATGGTCTCAATGGATAGTGCTAACATGCATCTTGCTTCCCTCACTGGTACACGCGTGGTAAGTGTATGGGGTGCAACCCATCCTTATTGTGGATTTATGGGTTGGCAACAGAAGGAAGAAGATGCTGTTCAAATCAGTACACTCTCTTGTCGTCCTTGCACTGTCTTTGGTAACAAACCCTGCCATCGGGGTGACTTCGCTTGTATGAATAATATTCTTCCAGAAGAGATTATTCAGCGTATTGAAGAGGGATTGCTGTAGGAATAGAATATAGAAAGATTTTAAAGAATAAAGATATAAAACTTCAACATAATAAAAGTATGAAACAAACTGCACTCTTATTCGTCTTTCTTCTTACTCTCCTATCCTCCTGTTGTAATAAGACTTGTCAAAAAACAACAGAAAGTAATGCATTAGACAGTTTGGTTCTTGTTGACACCACAGAGATAAAATCAGCCTTTTTGGGATGCATTCATCGTTTTATTAAGCAATATCCTAAGGACAGTACGTTTATTCTTAAATGTGGATATGGATACGAAGACCATGGTGTTTTTACAAATGGTGTCTATATCAACAGTGACGTCTTTGTTATCCATCCTGCTTATTATGACGCGTTTATGGGTGGAGAATGGTCTGTTGATGACATATATCCTTCTCATTATTTTAAGGTTGACAACCGCATCGTCTTCCTCTGCTCACGTTCAGATTCTTTTATGAAGCAAGAGAAATACCGGAAAGCCTACCATCAGATAGTGTCTGATAGACTACGTGTACGCTATGATGATTTAGCTTTTATCCTTGTTGAACATAAAGACAATAAGGCTACATTGTTGTCAAGTGACGAAATAAGAAAGCGAAAGATTAGTCCTATCAGTGCTTTTAGAACAGTTGTCAAGTTCGAAGCTCCAAAGCTTACGGATGAGTCATCAGATGACGAATAAGCTTATTAAGCAGAAGAGCAAGGCGATTTTTTTATTTGATAAAGAGATAAACTATAATTTTAGATAGCGAAATAAATGCTTTTTTTGTAAGCTGTAAAGTAGAGATTTTTGAACAGCTAAGAATATTTCAATTTTTAAACAAAAAAATAGCACTTAATTCTTTTTCTATTTTTAGATAACAATTAAAAAGTTAGAAAGTTCTCAAAAATATTCCATTTTGGATAACTATCATATCAGTTTTTTTCTTAACTTTGTCCATACAAAAACCCGCTAAAAGGCGTAAGTTACTAATAATATGTTACTTATACGTAAATAAGTAAGTCTCAATAGCAAATTGAAGTAGTACAAAATAGAAAACTTTATAAAAGAAGTAATGAATATAACAAACGTAATGGAGAAGTAGAAGTCTATAATAACGAAAAGATTTCAATAGCCATTAAAAAGAGTTTTATCAGCACTGGAAAGGATATTTCAGACAGTGAGATAGCCGGAATGGTAAGCGAAGTAGAGCAGTTCATCAAAGAGAACCCTGAACTGCGCACTGTAGAGGATATCCAGAACCGTGTAGAGAAGTGTCTTATGGCACATGGTCATTACGATGAAGCGAAGAATTATATTCTCTTCCGCTATCAGCGTAATGAGCAGCGACAAGCTATTAATTACATTGTGTGGACTGCTGACGATCGTGAGTTGGCTGATGTATTGCACAGTGTAGCCCGAGAATACCGCGAGCGTTCTTATAGTATGGTGACACTTCAGGAGAAGTTTGCCAGCTTCACCAAGCCCGGTATGTCACAGAAAGACTCAATTGATGCACTTATCAAGGCTGCCGTAGAATTGACAACACCAGAAGCTCCAGCATGGGAGATGATTTCAGCACGTATTCTTTCTTATCGTTCTGAGAAGAAAATCACCCGTTTGGAGGAAGAGTTGGGACTCAAGACCTTCTATCGTAAGGTTAAATATATGACCGAAGAAGGACTTTATGGTGATTATATTCTTCAGAACTATAGTGAAGAAGAAATCAACGAGGCTGCTACTTTCATTGACCCTGAACGCAATAAACTCCTTAATTATTCAGGTCTTGATCTACTTCTAAAGCGTTATGTTATAAAGAATTACTCTGGTAAAGTGATTGAGCGTGTACAGGAAATGTTCCTTGGAATTGCACTTCACCTTGCTATGCCAGAGAAGGAAGACCGTCTTATGTGGGTACGTCGTATCTATGACTTGCTTAGTAAGTTAGAAGTAACGATGGCAACCCCTACCCTCTCTAACTCTCGTAAGCCAAGTCATCAGCTTTCAAGTTGCTTCATTGACACCGTACCAGACAGTTTGGATGGTATCTATCGTAGCTTGGACAACTTCTCACAGGTGAGCAAGTTTGGTGGTGGTATGGGTATGTACTTCGGTAAAGTACGTGCTACAGGTGGTAATATCCGTGGTTTTAAGGGCGTAGCAGGTGGTGTTATCCGTTGGATGAGACTTGTTAATGACACTGCTGTAGCTGTCGATCAGTTGGGTATGCGCCAAGGTGCTGTAGCCGTTTACTTAGATGTATGGCACAAAGACCTACCAGAATTCCTACAACTTCGTACCAACAACGGTGATGATCGTATGAAGGCACACGACATCTTTCCAGCAATTTGCTATCCAGACTTATTCTGGAAGATGGCTGAGGAAGATATGAATCAGAACTGGTCGCTCTTCTGTCCTAACGAAATTATGCGTATCAAGGGTTATTGCCTTGAGGATTGTTATGGCGAAGAATGGGAACGTAAGTACCTTGATTGTGTGAATGATCAGCGTCTTTCACGTCGTGTAATCAGCATTAAGGATATCGTTCGTCTTGTTCTTCGCTCTGCTGTTGAGACCGGAACACCATTTACCTTCAACCGTGACACGGTGAACAGAGCTAATCCTAACGCCCATAAGGGTATGATTTACTGCTCTAATCTCTGTACTGAGATTGCTCAGAACATGGCTCCAATTGAGACTGTTTCTAAGGAAGTAGAGACAAAGGATGGTGATACCGTCGTTGTTACAACTACTCGTCCAGGTGAGTTTGTCGTATGTAACTTGGCAAGTTTGTCACTTGGTAGACTTCCATTGGAGGACGAGGAAAAGATGAAAGAAAAGGTAGCAACGGTTGTTCGCGCACTTGACAACGTTATCAACCTTAACTTCTATCCTGTTCCTTACGCACAACTTACCAACCAGCGTTATCGTTCAATTGGTTTGGGTATTAGTGGTTATCACCATGCTCTTGCTAAACGTCGCATCAAGTGGGAGAGTGAAGAGCATTTGGAGTTTATGGATAAGGTGTTCGAGACAATCAACCGAGCAGCTATCCTTGCCAGTTCAAACCTTGCTAAGGAAAAAGGGAAGCTATCAATTCTTTTGAGGGAAGTGACTGGCAAAACGGGTATCTACTTTGATAAAGCGTGGTTATGACAGTGCTGAATGGCAGGATGTTCGTAAGACAGTTGCCTTGCAGGGTATGCGTAATGCTTTATCTTCTTGCAGTCGCACCAACCAGCAGTACAAGTATTATTGCAGGTACAACAGCCGGCTTTAGACCCAATCATGAAGCGTTTCTTCTTAGAAGAGAAAAAGGGAAGTATGCTTCCACGTGTTGCTCCAGAGCTTTCAGATGAGACCTACTGGATGTATAAGAGTGCTTATCTTATCAACCAGAAATGGAGTGTTCGTGCTTCTGGTGTACGTCAGCGTCATATCGACCAGGCACAGAGTATGAACCTCTATATCACCAATGACTTCACAATGCGCCAGATACTCGACCTTTACTTACTTGCTTGGAAAGAGGGTGTTAAGACTATCTACTATGTGCGTAGTAAGTCATTAGAGGTGGAAGAGTGTGAGAGCTGCTCATCATAATTCAGAATTCATAATTCAGAAATTCATAATTATGATTACTATTTACTAATTCAGAAATTCATTGAATGTCAGAATTCAGAAATTATAGATTTACCTCACTAATCATAATTATGAATTATGAATTTGAATGATACGATTAATGGATTTAATATATAAGAAATAATGGACAATCAATTAAAACGTAATACCTTATTCAATCCTTCAGGCGATATAGAATTGCGCTTGAGACGAATGATTGGTGGCAATACTACTAATTTGAATGACTTCAATAATATGAAGTATTCATGGGTAAGTGACTGGTACAGACAGGCAATGAACAACTTCTGGATTCCAGAAGAAATCAATCTTTCACAAGACTTTAAGGACTATCCACGTCTTGAAAAGGCTGAACGTACAGCCTATGATAAGATTCTGAGCTTCCTTGTTTTCCTTGATTCGCTTCAGAGCAATAACCTCCCAACCCTTAGTGAGTATATCACTGCAAACGAGGTAAACCTCTGTCTGCATATTCAGGCATTCCAAGAGTGTATCCATAGTCAGAGTTATAGCTACATGCTCGATACTATCTGTAGTCCTGAAGAGCGTAACGACATTCTTTATCAGTGGAAGACCGATGAGCACCTCTTGAACCGTAATAAGTTTATTGGCGACTGTTATAATGAGTTCCATGAGAAAAGAGATAAGTTCAGCTTGATGAAAACACTCATTGCTAACTTTATCCTTGAAGGTATTTACTTCTATAGCGGATTTATGTTCTTCTATAATCTCAGCCGAAATGGTAAGATGTCGGGTTCTGCACAGGAGATTCGCTATATCAACCGAGATGAGAATACGCATCTATGGTTGTTCCGTAGCATTATTCTTGAGCTGAAGAAAGAGGAGCCTGATATGTTTACTCCAGAGAAGATAAAGGTTTATGAGGATATGATGCGTGAGGGTGTACGTCAGGAGATAGCATGGGGTCAATACGTTATCGGTAATGATGTGCAAGGTCTTAACGCTCAGATGGTGTCTGATTACATCCGTTATTTGGGCAATCTTCGCTGGTCTGGACTTGGCTTCGGTTTCCTCTATGACGACAACCAAAAAGAACCAGAGAACATGAAGTGGGTTGGTCAGTATTCAAATGCTAATATGGTAAAGACCGACTTCTTCGAAGCTAAGAGTACAGCTTACGCCAAGAGTACTGCATTAATTGATGACTTATAAGTCGTAATTCATAATTCAAAATTCACAATTCATAATTATGATTACATTGGTAATTCATAATTTATAATTCACAATTCATAATTATGATTACTCCTTATTGCTAATGTTATGTTTAGGATTTTTCCTTTCATAACACCCAAAAATAAGTAATCATAATTATGAATTGTGAATTTTGAATTATGAATTATGAATTTCTTTTTATCCAAAGTACAAACTATGAGCATGAAAGACATCAACTATATTCTCTTTACTTTTAGTATTTTTGCCTCTTTAATAATCATAAGTTGCTTTTATAATTACCAATCTATTGCAACGTTATTAACACATAACACCATTAGTGTTAACCCTTAGCACACTATGTGCGGAGCATCAGCACAACGCTTAAAGATGGCATAAAAAGTGATTAGAGCTATTATAATACATCGTAGAACACGAATGATTCCTTTATAAGGGAATATTTACTAAACAATACTTATACAGATATTGAACTAATAACTGTTGATAACTCTGTGGAAAACTATGTTGATAACTATTTTATAACTCTGTGGATATCCACACAAGAACAGGAGAAGAGGCTTCTATGTGGATATCCACAAGGTTATTAATGCAGTTTTATAGAAGTTTTACACAACTTTCATATCAAAAAAGATATAAACTTATTATCTTTGCATCAATTGTGGATAATGTGGATAACTCAGTATAGTACCTGAATATCAAACAGTAGATATGAGAATAACTTGTTAATAAAGTAACCTCTAAGTTTGATAACCATTCTGGCAAGAAAACAGCAGAAAGTTCTGCACTAATCCACAGCCTATCATACTAAAACATTCTTTTTTCTTTTAAAAGAGAAATAAAGAATAATATTAAAGTTGAACGGATAAAACGGAGAATATGAAAAAGTTGAAGATTTATATAGTTTGTCTCTTTGCGATGATTGCCGTCAGTGCCACCGCACAGTGTACATTCCGTAACACGGCGTTTAGCAGTGGAGAGTATCTTACCTACAACCTTTATTATAACTGGAAGTTTATTTGGGTAAAGGCAGGTACAGCTTCTTGGTATACGGTTTCCTCTACTTATAAGGGTATTCCGGGCTTATCGTGCTTCGTTGACGACACGTGGTAATGGTAAACTTGACGACTACTTTGTATTGCGTGACACATTACTTACTTATAATTCAAAGCAGATGGAGCCACTCTACTTCCGTAAGGGAGCAAGGGAAGGAAAGCGATATACGGTGGATGAGATATTCTATACTTATCCAAATGGTAGGTGTAAGCTACGCCAACATAGAATCAACAACGAAGGAAAACATCAATGGATGGAGAATACATACGATGATTGTTGTTTCGATATGATGAGTATCTTCCTTCGTGCACGTAGTTTTAATCCAGAGAACTGGAAGAAAGGTGAGGTAGTGAAGTTCCCTATCGTAGATGGAAACAGCCGTCATGCCGCTCGTATAGTTTATGGTGGTAAGGAGAATATCAAAGCTGATAATGAGCATAAGTATCGTTGTTTACGTCTCACCTATTATGAATATGAGGATGATAAGTGGCGTGAAATTGCTAACTCTATGTAACAGACGACAGCAACCATATCCCTGTTCGTCTTGATATGCGTTTGAAGTTTGGATCAGCTAAGGCCTTCCTTGTTTCTATGAAGGGTATCAATAGTCCGATTACATCAGAGATAAAATAGCAAAAACCGAGGTAAGTTCTTATCTTATATATAAAGAATAAGGGCTTATAACGTACGATATAAAACTATTCCTTATACTTATAGGGGTATAATGTGACATAAGCGTTATGCCCCTATAATCGTATAATAGAGTAGAGATTGAGTTGACTTGAATCTTACCTTATTTCCACTTCTTCTCGCTTATATCGAATTAATTATGTAATTTTGCAGAAAATAAGCAGCATACGATAAAGAGAAAGGAAACTTCCTTTGCGCTCGTTAGCTTTATTTTTGTACAAAAGAAATAAACGTTTATTTAAGATATGGCATTAAAATGTGGTATAGTAGGACTACCAAACGTAGGTAAGTCCACACTTTTCAACTGCTTGAGCAGTGCCAAAGCACAAGCAGCTAACTTCCCTTTCTGTACGATTGAGCCGAACCTCGGCGTAATTACCGTTCCAGACGAACGTTTGAATAAGCTCGCTGAGATTGTTCATCCAGGACGAATCGTACCTGCTACCTGTGAGATTGTCGACATCGCAGGACTTGTTAAGGGTGCTTCAAAGGGTGAAGGATTGGGCAACAAGTTCCTTGGCAATATCCGCGAGTGCGATGCTATCATTCATGTAATCCGCTGTTTCGAGGACGATAACGTGGTGCGTGAGGGTGGTATGGCTGTCAATCCGATTGAAGATAAGGAAATAATCGATACAGAGTTGCAGCTCAAAGACCTTGAAACCATCGAGGCACAGCTTGCTAAACAGCAGAAAGTTGCTGCTGCAGGCAATAAAGATGCTAAGGTAATGGTATCTGTTTTGGAGGCTTATAAGGAAGTGTTAGAGCAGGGTAAGAATGCTCGTAGTGTTGAGTTTGAAAGCAAGGAAGAACAGCAAGCAGCGCACGACCTCTTCCTCTTGACAACAAAACCTGTACTTTATGTTTGCAATGTAGACGAATCAAGTGCTAAGACAGGCAATGAATACAGTCAGATGATTGAGAAGATTGCAGCTGAAGAAGGTGCTGAAGCAATGATTATCGCTGCTAAGACAGAGGAGGATATCGCTTCTTTGGAGAGCTATGAGGATAAGAAAATGTTCCTTGACGAGCTTGGCTTGGAAGAAAGCGGTGTGAGCCGACTCATCAATAAAGCATATCATCTGCTCAACCTGCAGACCTTCATCACCGCTGGTGAGATGGAAGTAAAGGCATGGACCTTCCATAAGGGATGGAAAGCTCCGCAGTGTGCGGGAGTTATCCATACCGACTTTGAGAAGGGTTTTATTCGTGCAGAGGTCATCAAATACGACGATTACATTAAATACGGTTCTGAGGCAGCTATTCGTGAGGCTGGTAAACTCGGCATCGAAGGTAAGGAATACGTTGTACAAGACGGTGACATCATGCACTTTAGATTTAATGTATAGCCCCTATTTAACCCCTCTCTGCTCAGAGAGGGGATAATTATTGGTGCTATCTTCACTTTTAATAGCATAACTATGAACAATCTACTTTATATTGCATGGCAGCCAAGTGAAGTGATTTTCCAGCTTGGTTCTCTTCCTATCCGTTGGTATGGAATGTGTTGGTTAGTAGGTCTTGCCTTGGGATATTTTATGATGCAGTGGCTTTTTAAGCGTCATAAATTCCCTCCATCACAGTTTGATCCACTCTTCCTCTATGTCTTCTTTGGCGTACTGATTGGTGCCCGCTTGGGTCATTGTCTCTTTTATGAACCAGAGGAGTTCCTCACTTCTTGGAAAGGAATCATGACTATCTTTATTCCTATTCGTGAAATGGCTGACGGTTCATGGAAGTATGTGGGTTATCAAGGACTCGCATCCCATGGTGGAGTGGCTGGATTACTGATTGCCCTCTTCCTTTATATTCGCAGGACGAAGATGAATACGTGGGTAGTACTTGATTTCTTCGGTATCGTATCTGGTATCACAGCTTGTTTTATTCGCCTTGGAAACCTGATGAATTCAGAGATTATTGGTAAGGTAACAGACGTTCCTTGGGCTTTTATTTTCTATAATGTAGACGATAAACCACGCCATCCAGGACAGCTCTATGAGGCAATAGCCTACTTAATTATCTTCCTTTTTATTTACTTCATATATAGGAAATATCCTAAGAAAGTGGGTACAGGACTTTATTTCGGACTCTGCCTTACACTTATCTTCACCTTCCGTTTCTTTATAGAATACACTAAGGAGATACAGGAAGCATTTGAAGCAGGTCTGCCAATCGATATGGGACAGATATTAAGTATTCCTCTTATTGCCCTCGGTGTATGGTCAATTCTACGCTCAAGGGGGAAAGAAGGCGACCTGCCCAAATAGGTTTCTGACTACGAATTACACGAATTGCACGAATATTCCTACTTAATGGGTATTCGTGCAATTTGTTTTATATATAGTAATTAACGCCTAATTAATTCCTTATATTCGATTAATTAGCGTCATTCGTTTTATTGATATATCAGCAGTTAACGTTGTTCATCGAATTATTTACGTGAAAATAAATACTTTTTCTTCATGAAAAATAAATGATTTCCTTTCATGTAAATAATTTCTTTTTTTCGTAAAAATAATTTGTTTTGTTATTGATGTCTTTTAGGGAAGAAAAGGATAGTGATAAACTATTTTTTTAGGCATCATTTAGAGGTTAAAATCTGCTCTTTTTCCTTCCTTATAATTCTTTTTATTTATTTGTAATTCTTCTTGTAATATCTTCTAAATACTGATAAAAAAGTGGAGCTGAAACATTGTTTATTTTTCCTTCTTTATATACGCTATTGCATATATACAATAAGTCATCAATGTTTCCATGTAGTTCCATAATCCTTCTTGTAAGATTATTTGTGGCAAACATACGCTTCATGAAAATGGCAGAAAGTTGAGCTGGTAGTTTATATACCCATAATTCATTTCTGTAATATTTCATATTAATACCACGTGAAGCAGCTATTTTTGTTGTCTCACGAATAGTTTTAATTGTAGTTGCCAATAGCTTTAGAGAATTCATAAGTTTATGAACTGATGTTATACTGTCATTTATGTCTCCATTTTTACCTATGACAGAGATAACTGCAGCGTTGATAGCCATATGTATCCATATCCATTCCAACATGTCATAAGGCTTTTCAAGTTTTATGTTAGAGGACTTAAATAGATTAGAAATAGCCTCATAATTTGATATGGTTGTCTTATTTTTAGACTCTATCATGAAATGGTCGAATAAACAACAATCAAGTTCAGCTTTAGTAGCAAGCTCTTCTTTTTTTATTTTTATGCAACCTCCAGCAACGGGAAAACCTAAGATATAATCATATCCTTGCATAATTTTATCAAGATATTGCTTGTCATACCATAGATTACAGCATAAGAGTATTGTGCCTTTGAATGCTTCTTTTCGTAGTATCTCCATCACATTGGCAATCTTCCCTTGTGAGATACTTATGAAAATCATGTCATATTCTTTCTTTGAATATGGATTTACTGTATATTCTTTTTTGACTTGAATACCCTTTGATGATTCTCTTCCATCTAATAATGTAACTTCAATATTGCTTATATATTCCTTATTACTTCCTTCCCGAATATAATGTTCAACATTGTGTTCAGCCTCTTTAAACACAGAAGCATAAGTTGTTCCGATAACTCCTAATCCTATAATTAATATATCCATGTTTGTGTTTATTTAGACAAAGGTAATTAATTATTTGGGCTTTCCTCCTTATTTTTGTAATTTTGTAAGTCTAAGGATAAAATAGATACAGACTTAATAAGGAAGTAAAAGATATGGCAAAAGACGATAAGGGACTTACCCCGATGATGAAACAGTTCTTCTCAATGAAGGCACAACATCCTGGTGCATTGATGCTTTTTAGGTGTGGTGACTTCTATGAGACGTATGGTGAGGATGCTGTGGAGTCGGCAAGAATACTCGGTATTACCCTTACGCGTCGTAATAATGGTGGTAATGGTGACTCGATAGAGATGGCTGGTTTCCCACATCATGCCCTTGATACTTATCTTCCTAAGCTCATCCGTGCTGGAAAGCGTGTAGCTATCTGCGACCAATTAGAAGACCCAAAGAAGAAACGTGAGGCTATCAAAGGCAAGAAGGGTTTGTCGGCAATGGACAAGATGGTGAAGCGTGGTATCACAGAACTTGTTACTCCAGGTGTTGCCATGAGCGACAACGTACTGAACTATAAGGAAAATAACTTCCTTGCTGCGGTACACTTCGGTAAAGGGTCATGTGGTGTCAGTTTCTTAGACATATCTACAGGAGAGTTCCTGACAGGTGAAGGCACCTTTGATTACGTTGAAAAGCTATTGGGTAACTTCCAACCAAAGGAGGTACTCTTCGACCGTGCGAAGAAACAAGACTTCGAACGCTACTTCGGTACACGACTTTGTACGTTCGAGATGGACGATTGGGTGTTTACTGATCAGACGGCTCGACAGAAGCTATTAAAGCATTTTGGAACAAAGAATCTAAAAGGTTTCGGTGTCGACCATCTTAATAATGGCGTCGTTGCTGCAGGTGCTATTCTACAGTATTTAGAGATAACACAGCACACACAAATCAATCATATCACTTCATTGGCACGTATAGAAGAAGATAAATACGTGCGTATGGACCGTTTTACCATCCGTTCTTTGGAGTTGATTGCCCCAATGAATGAGGATGGTTCATCGCTTTTGAATGTCATTGATAATACGATTACGCCAATGGGTGGACGTATGTTGCGTCGTTGGATGGTCTTCCCACTGAAGGATGAAAAGCCTATTAATGAGCGTTTAGACGTGGTTGATTATCTCTTCCGAGAGCCAGATTTCCGCGAATGTATCAATGAACAGTTCCATCGCATTGGTGACTTAGAGCGTATTATCTCAAAGGTAGCTGTCGGTCGTGTGTCACCTCGTGAGGTTGTGCAGCTGAAGAATGCCCTTATGGCTATCCAACCGGTTAAGACAGCTTGCCTTTATGCAAAGAGCGATACGCTGAAGAGGATTGGTGAACAACTGAACCTCTGTGAGTCCCTACGTGATAGAATAGAGAAAGAGATACAGCCTGATCCTCCACAGTTGGTCAATAAAGGCGACGTGATAGCCTTAGGTTATAATCAAGAACTCGATGATTTGCGTTCTATTCGTGATAATGGAAAGCAGTATCTGTTAGAGATTCAAGAGAAAGAGATTGCTCAGACAGGTATTACCTCACTGAAAATAGGATTCAATAATGTGTTCGGCTATTACTTGGAGGTGCGCAATACCTTTAAAGATAAGGTGCCTGAGAATTGGATTCGTAAGCAGACATTAGCGCAGGCAGAGCGTTATATCACCCCTGAACTTAAAGAATACGAGGAGAAGATACTTGGTGCGGATGAGAAGATATTGGCTTTGGAGACTCAGCTTTATATGGAGTTGATACAGGATATGCAGGAGTTTATTCCGCAGATACAGATCAATGCCAATCTCATTGCCCATCTCGACTGTCTACTTTCGTTCATGAAGGTGTCACAATTGCAGCGTTATGTACGCCCATTAGTGGACGATTCGGAGGTATTAGACATTAAACAGGGTCGCCATCCAGTGATTGAAACACAGTTACCGATAGGTGAACAGTATGTTCCTAATGATGTACTGCTTGATACGGAACACCAACAGATCATGATGATTACGGGTCCGAATATGGCAGGTAAGTCTGCCTTGTTGCGTCAGACAGCCCTCATCGTACTGTTAGCACAGATAGGTTGCTTCGTTCCTGCTGAACGAGCACGCATCGGAATGGTGGATAAAATCTTCACACGTGTGGGTGCTTCGGATAACATTTCATTAGGAGAATCAACCTTTATGGTTGAGATGACGGAGGCTTCAAACATCCTTAATAATGTCACTCCACGCTCTCTTGTACTCTTTGATGAGTTAGGACGTGGTACAAGTACGTATGATGGCATTAGCATAGCATGGGCGATTGTAGAGTATCTACACGAACATTCGCGTGCACAGGCACGTACCCTCTTTGCTACACACTACCATGAATTGAACGAGATGGAGAAGAATTTCCCTCGTATCAAGAACTTCAACGTCTCTGTTAAGCAAGTGGATGGAAAGATAATCTTCGTTCGTAAGTTGGAGAAAGGCGGTAGTGAGCATTCCTTCGGTATTCATGTAGCAGAGATAGCGGGTATGCCTCGTTCCATTGTTAAGCGTGCAAACATTATACTTAAGGAGCTTGAAAAGGATAATTCACAAGTGGGTAGTGTCGGTAAGGCTGCCGTTGAGCGTCTTGATCAGAGTAGAGAAGGTGTTCAACTCTCCTTCTTCCAACTCGATGATCCCGTCCTCACACAGATTCGTGACGAAATCCTCGGTCTCGATGTGAATAATCTTACACCTGTTGAAGCCCTCAATAAAGCTGAATGATATTAAGAAAAATCGTAAAAGGGTTAGACATTATAAGCACTGACATCGTAGTTTATAGACAGGGTAAAGAAGACAGAGTAACAGAGTAAGTAAGACAGAGTAACAGAGTAAGTAAGACAGAGTAACAGAGTAAGAAAGACATAGGTAACAGAGTAAGAAAGACAGAGTAACAGAGTAAGTAAGACATAGTAACATATAAACAAAGTGCAGGGTAACATAAGAATAGCCAATAAGTTCTTATGTTACCCTGTCTTCTTTTCTTATCTTAATACCTTCTGTTCCTTTGTTACTTTGTCTTCCTTACTTTGTTACTTTGTCTTACTTACTCTGTTACTCTGTCTTACTTACTCTGTTACCCTGTCTTCCTTACCTTGTCTTTCTAAAGCATTGGGCTGTCTTTAGTGTCTTTTGTCAGTTCATCTATCTGGCTGATAATGTCCGAGTTAATGCGTTGCATACGAAGATATAACCATATACCGATGGCTACTCCGATGATTAAGCCTATTCCACCGCCAACCAGCATACCATCGAACATGGATGTATAGTCTCCTCCCTTCGCAGCACCTGACCCATAGTATGCCTCGATAAAGAACCAAGGAGTCCATATAATCATTATGATTGTGCCACATAAGAAGGACTTTTTGCGTAATTTCTTCATCCTTTGCATTTGTAAGGAAGCCGCTATGAGGTCGCCATTCAGGAACTCCTTCTTATTAACATGGTTGATATAAGCATCGAAACAAACACTGAAAGTCATAACGAGTACGGTAAATCCGTAGAACCACCACGACATGTTAAACAGTATCCGAACTTCATTGTAAACCGTAATAAATAAATAGTAACACTAAGAATGACACCCATGTATACTTCTTCATAAACGACATCTTATTGAGCATTGACTGTCTGATAAAGCTTTATCGTTGACGAGTGTTTGATTGTCAAGTTTATTCTTGAGGATATCCAATTGCTGACGCATTTCCTCAAACTCTGTATGCTTTGTTTCCATTGTAGTTTTTCTTTTTAATGTGATTGTTAAGCTTTGTAGGGTATTGGGCTAATAGGGCCAATTGGGCCCTAATAGAGCTAATAAGACCAATAAGACTAATCCCATTCATTAATGGTTACTCCCCTACTCCTTTGTTGTTTCACTTGTTTTCTTCAGTTTCTCTTTGATTCTGAATAATCTTACGGAGACATTCTTAGTACTGATACCGACGATTTCGCCAATCTCCTCATAGCTCATATTCTCCAACCAAAGGAGGATGATAGCACGATCGAAAAGGACCCTAACTGGCTGATACGACGATTGAGTTGCTGTATCTGTCGGCTGTCATCATCACTATCCGTAAAAGGGATTGATGTTCATCGTAAGTGGAATCGTTTTTCCGTTTCCGTTTCTTTCGGTCACATGAGATGCAGGTGTTTGAGGCTGATGCGATAGATCCACGTGCGTACATCACTTTCTCCTCGGAAGTTCTGCAGACCCTTCCAAAGGTTTATCAGCACCTCTTGAAAGAGGTCGTTCACCTCATCTTCATTCTTTCGAGAACATATAGCACACGGTATAGATCGTACTTTTTATGTTCTCTCACGATTCGTGAGAAGTCTTGTTCATTTTGTAGGTTGTCCATCTGTTGATAGGTTTGATTTTTTTGCTCATTAGACGCACGTAGTAAATGAAAAACTACACAATTGGGATAAAATTTTTTTATTTATCGTGTGCAAAAAGTATTGTTTTATGAGGATAAATACAAGTCTTTGCAGGCTTTATTTAGGGTTCTTCCGTTAAATGCGTAGATTGTTAATAGAATGAGATTAATCCACATACATGGTATGAGTTTCCTCCAATAAGATGGTTTTATAAATGGAGATAAACTACATAATAAACGTAATTAGATGTGATGTCTATTTGTCTTCTACAAACAACTTATTCCTATTAGCCTAATTAGGCTAATAAGCCCAATAAGCCCAATAGGGCTAATAGCCTGTTACTTTGTCATAATTTTTCACATCATAATTTTGAATACATGCTCTTTTGGCTTCTAAAAGACGCCCTTTTGGCTTGCAAAAGGTGCCCTTTAAGCCCCTTACTAACGCCCTTTTGAAGTCCAATTAAGCACCTTTTATTTTACTACTTTATAACTAACTGATTTCTTGTTGATTACAAACCTGCTTTTTATACGTGTTTTTGCCGTTAGTTATAGATACTTTCTTCGAAATTATGTAATGATTTTTCAAATCCTTATCTGCATATTTTCGAAGTCTAAAAAGAAATGATTTTCAATGTCAGAGGATAATAATAGGATAGATACTTGACTGTCTTAGCCATGTTTTTGTATAGTGAGTAACTTCCGTTCTTCCGGTAAAGCAATACGAAACACGTCCATACATTTAACGGAAGAAACTGATTTAATGCTTTAAAAGTTTTGATGTTCCGATATTAATATCTATCTTTGCCACAGATAGGAACGTCTGAAAGAATTAGAAGTAGTTTCCGGCGTATTCGCTGGAGTTTGATACGAAGTATCGTTTTATTGTTAACGAAGGTTCACAATAAAAGTAATTCCCTTACAGCGTTCCTATTTTTTTGTTTAAAACAAACGCACTATGACTACCAGAACAATAAACGGAAAGGAATATACAAAGGCTGATTTTGAGAATAAACTGCGCCATTTAAGCGATGCACAGGAACTTGCAGCGATGCTGAATGAACTGAAGTTACCTTGGTATTATTCTGACTTTCGTGGTAAACAACTAAGTTTTTTAGCTGATACCAATAATGTCCAACGACGTTGTAAGACTTTCCGACTTCGCAAAAAGCACGGCGGCTATCGCGAGATTACGGCTCCGAAAGGAGGTCTTCGTGGTATATTAAATGCACTCAATATATTACTTCAGACCTATGATGATCCTACTCCTTGGGCATTCGGTTTTGTTTGTGGTCGTTCTGTGGTTGATAATGCACGTCCACATGTGGGAAAACGTTATATTCTAAACCTTGATTTAAAGGATTTCTTCCCCACTATTACACGCCAGCAGGTGGCTGACTGTCTGACGGCAGAGCCTTTTGGCTTCTCGTCATTGGCTGCAAAACTCGTCTCTGGGTTGGCTACTGTGCGCACAAAGAACAATGAAGAGGTATTGGCACAGGGTTTTGCTACATCGCCAACGCTGTCGAACTTTATTTGTCGGGAGATGGATAAGGAGATAGCGAGCATAGCTACTGCACAAGGCATCACCTTTACCCGCTATGCTGATGACCTCACTTTCAGTTCTGATACAGATATTCTTCGTCCACAGGGAGAGCTTGTACAGCAGGTTAAGGCTATTGTTGAGCGTTATGGTTTCCGACTGAATGAAGAGAAAACCCACTTGCAACGTCGTGGAAGACGGCAGGAGGTAACAGGCTTAATGGTAACGGAGAAAGTGAATGTAAGCCGCCGTTATGTGCGTGAAATCCGTTCCTTGCTGTATATCTGGGAGCGTTACGGCTATGAAGATGCCTGTCAGGCTGCGTGGAAGAGCTACAGGCAGCAGCATGGAAAAACAAAGGGACATCAGCATTGCGTACCTCTTAATGCTGTTCTGAGGGGTAAACTGAACTACATGAAGATGGTGCGTGGAGCCGATGACCCACTCTATCAGCGTTTTGTTAGTCGTTATACTTCTTTGCAACAACGAAGTAAGGGAGATATAAAAGAGGTGGCATATAAGGATTATATGGGTAAGTATCTTTCTAATTCAACAGAAGATAGGATGACAAGTGCTGACGTTTTGCCAAATGACAACACATCATCACGTCAGCTCGGAGCTACAAGCAGCAATCCTTATGACCCAAGAAAAAAGAGCAAACGCATTCTTAACTTTATAGTGATGGTGATTATATTGGTTGCTATTATACTCATCAAATTGTTTTTAAAATCACTCCTGTAAGCAGTAAAAAGTAAGTTAATAAGTAGCGTAATTCTCATCTTTCGTCATGTAGATGACTGCCTTTTTGCGAATTATTTTTCATGAAAAGAAATATTTATTTTCATGAAGAAAAATATTTATTTACGTGAAAAAAATAATTATTTTCATGAAAATAATTCGCTGTTTACTTAATCTTATCGACTGGTAGTATAACTTCCCCCAATGAAATCATGGCATTGAAGAGGCTTATATACTGATAATCGGGAATGTCAGAAACCATGATTTCACGCTCTTGAAGCAGTCCACAGTCGAGCAGTCGTTGGCGCATCGTACCGCGAAGGAGTGGTGTAGAGGGTGTAAACCATTGTTCACCATCATAGAGAGCAATGTTGGTATAGGAAGTATCTGTAAGGTGATTGTCGCGAACAATAAGTATTTCGTCGCAGTCACCTTGCTGTTTTTTTAGTTCGTTAAGTGCCGAGCGGTCAGTACTCTTATAGGGATAGCTGATATTGTTGTCGTAGACAAGGTGTAAAGAGTTGATTTCCTTACATATATAAGGAGTACAGGTGATATCGTGGATGCCCTCTTTATCATAGACAAAGCGTAGCTTTGAACATTCCATCGGTAAGCTAACAGCCTTTAGAAGGTCAGCTATATGCAGCGGTTCTGTCAGTCCTAACATCTCTTTACGAGTGCGGTTCATCCGCTGTTCGTGGTAGGCAAGATTGCAGGCACAGCCGTCTATTACCCTTATTGTCTCAATATATTGGCACATAAACCTTTTCTATCACCTCTTTATATTCGTCATCGTTATTGCTTTGAGCCGTAATACCGCCCCCAGCCTTGTAGTGAAGCTGTCCGTCTTTATCCTGATCAATAAAGCGAATCATCACTGCACTGTCTAATTGTCCTTTACTATAACAACCCATCACACCCGTATAAAAGTCTCTTTCGTAGCCCTCAGCCTCATCAATTATCTCCATTGTACGAGGCTTAGGGGCACCTGTAATGGAGCCAGCAGGGAGCAAATGGAAGAGAAGTGTACCGACGTTCTCGCGATAGTCCATGGGAAGTTGTCCTGTAATCTCTGAACTTGTCTGCAGGATTTCACCCTTGTTTGTTGTCAGATGGTCGATATAACGATAGCGTTTCACTTGCACTTGCTCTGCTATGATACTCAAGTCGTTGCGGATAAGGTCGACGATGGTAGCGTGTTCGGCTGCTTCTTTCTTATTTTCCATCAGTTCCTTCTCGGCTTCAGGACGTGTTGCATCAATCGTTCCCTTCATTGGGAAGGAACTGATAAGTCCTTCTTTATTGATACGAACGAATATTTCTGGAGAGAAACAAACGAACTTTCTCTTTCATCCAACAGCGATATAACGCCTTTGAACGCATGAAGATATCGTGCAAGGAAAGATTTGTACGGACAGGAATCTTGCATGTCAAGTTGGCTAAATAGCTGTCGCCTTCACGCTCTCTTTGCTTAACAAGATTGATACGCTGTTCATAGTCATCTCTTGTGAGTGGTTCTGTATGCCATTCCACAGCCTCATTGCTGTAGCTTTCGCCCTCAGGGATATTAGAAAGACTTGGGAAAGCAAAAAGCAATTCATGTGGATTGATGTCCGCATACTCCTCTACATAGGCACCATCGGCTTTATAATTGATGATAAAGATAAAGTCTTTACCCTTCCTTAGCTAATGTGTTCATCCGCTGAATGGCATGTTCACGGTCGTATAGTATCATGTTCTTTTATTGCAAGCAGATGGGATACTCTATCCCTTTGTTTATCTTTCTCCAATCTTGAAAATATCCTTTGGCTCAAATACTCCTGACTTCTTTGTTTTCGCAAGTTCAACCATACAATGCGCAACGACTTCTGTTTTCATAGGTCGTTGGCTCTGTAAGAGTCCTATTTTATTGAAGAATTGCAGTATAGAAACAGACAGTTTCTCAGAGCTTCTTGTAGTATTCTTACGAATTAAAGCAGGTGGACGAAGGATGGAGATATGTTGGAAAGGAAGCTGTTTGATAGCTTCTTCTAATTCACCTTTCATCTTTGTATAGAAGAAAGGTGAGTTAGCATTAGCCATAGCTGTGGACACCAAGATAAAAGATGGTACTCCCTGCTCTGCTGCTATCTTAGCAAAATTGTATTGATAGGTATAGTCTATCTTGTATTGATTATCCTTTGAGCCAGCCGCTTTGCGTGTTGTACCCATGCAAGAGAATACGACATCGCCTTGTACGGAGAGTCTCCACTTATCCGACTGGTCGAAGTCTACGATATGTGTTGTTACCTTTTCGTTATTTATGCCTGGGTCTCTTCTGACGAAGATAGCTATTTGTTCGATAGTATCATCATTGATAAGCTCTTGGACAAGGTCTTTACCTATTGCACCAGTAGCTCCTAATATTATTGCTCTCATTGAGGGGATTGGGTGTTGGGTGTTTAATGTTGGGTGTTGGGTGTTTGAATGTTGGGTGTTGATGATTTGTGGGGATGGGAGTGATGGGTGTTGAATGTTGGGTGGTTAATGATATGTGGGGAATAGGGGTGTTGGAGGTGAAACATACATTATTATTATGGCTTAATAATAATCTTGAGGTGGTAAACCTCTGGTGTAATACGCTGTTCGATGTGATACCTATCAGGGTAAATCAGCTCTAAACGGCGGTACATATTCTCTAATCCGATACCCTTTCCACTCTTGTCTGTGTCGTTTTTTTGGATAGTTACTGTTCTCACAGAGAAAGACTATCTTACCATTATCTTCTGTGATAGATATGTGGATAAACGATGGTTTATTGGCACTTATACCATGCTTTAAAGGCATTCTCAACAGGTGTTAGGAATACCAATGGCGCAATGAGTAGTTGTGTGTTATGGATGATGAATTGGCTCTTTATCTCTACATTACTACCTGACCGTAGTGTCATCAGATTGATATAGTTCTTGATAAAGGCTATCTCACCATTCAGACTCACCTCCTTAGGCTGTGTCTCATAGAGTGCGTAGCGTAGGAGTTCAGACAGTTGACCGATTGCCTTTTGGGCATTATTCGGGCTTGTCTGGGTGAGTGAGGCGATGTTATTGAGCGTATTGAAAAGGAAGTGTGGGTTTAGCTGGTTCTTAAGCCATGCCAATTCAGCTTCCGTCATCTTTTGTTTCTCCTCTCTTAGTTGCCTTCTGAGCGTACTATGGCGGATATAATAACGCACGAAGATTGCCGCAACGACCATTGCATAGTTGAGAATCATCCACATCACACCAAACTGATAGAACCCTATTCGTATAGGTGCGTTCGGTAAATCGGCATTATAAATGCTGAAAATATGATGATTCCAAAGGACGATAAACAGCAGATTGATTACCCAGAATGCCCAGTGCTTTATCTTATTCTTTGCTTCAAAGAGATAAGGAACCAGCACATAGAAGTTCGCCATGAAGACAACCAATAACAAGAAGAGTACGAAGGCATTGACACACATGGACTCCTTGGCGGCTTTGACATCATGTTCAAGTAGCATAATGACCAATGACCAGATAGATACAAGGAGCGCATAAATGCCTACCTGTGCGCCAAGAACGGACAGGTTGTAGCGACTCAGGCAATACTTCTTTATATCCTCCAATACCTTCATGCTGCAAAGATAGTCTTTTAAAAGGAAAGAAGCAAGCAGAATCTATACTACATTTTTACTTTTTCTTGTTTTAACACAGAAATGTAATTATCGGTAAATCAGTGCTTTATAAGGGTAGATTGTCTCGCTTGTTAGGCAAATAAGTCTAATTGGTACATTCTTTCAAGGTGATTAATCGGCTTTTTATGCCTAATTATCTAAACTCTATTTGCTATTTACCCCTAATCATTAAGTCTCAAATCTATCCTCTCTTCTTATCAAAAGTATGATTTATTGTAGAGGAGTTAGCCCTCCGCACCATTGGTGCTTACGGTCCGCACGTATGGTGCTAAGCATGAACACCACGCGTGCGGAGTATTAAGAGCACAGTAGGAAACGACAAAGAAGAGGCGTTCCTGCCGTTAGGATGATAACGAAAGACACCGATGTTTGAATTACATCTATTGAGTGCTAATCACGGCTTTAAGCCTTATTCTGATCTGCCTTAATCAAAGCAAGCAATCGCTCGACTGCTTCCTCCTCTGGGATATTGTGCTCAACGCATACCTGTTTGCGGTAGAGGCTCACCTTCTTTGGACCTGCACCCACATATCCATAGTCTGCATCAGCCATCTCACCGGGACCATTCACGATACAGCCCATGATACCTACCTTCAGTCCTGTCATTCCCTTGGTAGCTTCTTGATGCGAGCAATCGTCGTGCGGAGGTCGTAGAGCGTACGTCCACAGCCTGGGCAAGAGATGTATTCAGTCTTCACCATGCGCAATCTACCTGCTTGAAGAATACCGAAAGCCGTTTGCTCAACATCCTCTTGTGAGAGGTTGCCATTGTTCATCAGCCAGATACCATCGGTAAGTCCGTCCATCATGAGTGCACCCATATCTGCTGCAGCCTCTAATTGGAACTTCTCTTTAGCCGTAGTTGTCTCAGCCTGTTGGCTGTTACTGCTTTCTTCCTTCTCTTCGGTAGTTGAATGCTGATACATCTGGGCGAAGATGATAGGGTTCTTTACCCCTGCTATCATCAGTTGATGCGCCAATGCACGCTGGTCGCCGAGGCGGTTCTGATGGCTTGTCATACATACCACAACCACCTCTGGATGTGTTTTCAGACAAGCAAGGAACTCCTCTGAAGGTGTACCAAACTTCAAGACGAGGAACTTAACATCACTGTTTATCGCACTGATGAAAGGCATTCCCGTCACAGGGAAGATAGGATAGACGTTCTCTAAGGACTGCTTACCACTGTTGGCAAGGTCCATATAGGCGTCATAATCAAGGATATACTTCTGTTTCTTGCCCCGTTTCTCAGGCAGTTCGCCCTGTACATAGATATAATCGGGCTTTGGTAGCTCTGGTGATGACACCTCGGCAGTTGCTTGATCAGCCTTTCGAATGGCAATAACAACAGGAACATTCTCGCCACCGATGTTGCCTGCAGCCACTGTCTCACGTCGGTTAGGATGGAGATAATCAAAGCCATCATACTGTTCAGCAGGGATGAGGAGATGTTTCTCGTGTCGACGGATATACCATGTAAGGTGTTTAGCCACTGGAATCTCGCACTCAGGCTCTTCACTCAGTGATACACGGATCGTGTCACCGATACCATCAGCGAGTAAGGCACCAATACCTACGGCACTCTTAATGCGTCCGTCTTCACCTTCACCAGCCTCGGTAACACCAAGGTGGAGCGGATAGTGCATACCTTCCTCGTCCATCTCAGCCACAAGAAGGCGTACGGAACGAACCATAACAACCGTGTTTGAGGATTTGATAGAGATGACAATGTCATGGAAGTCGTACTTACGGAAGATGCGGAGGAACTCCATGCAGCTCTCTACAATACCTTCTGGCGTATCGCCATAACGGTTGCGAATACGGTCAGAGAGGCTACCATGGTTGACACCAATACGTACAGCGGTGTGGTTCTCCTTACATATATTGATGAAAGGAATCAGTCTGTCCTCAATCTTCTGTAGCTCTTGCGCATATTCCTCATCGGTATACTCCAGCTTTTTGAACGTACGAGCAGGGTCGACATAGTTACCCGGATTGATACGAACCTTCTCTGCATAGAGGGCAGCAACGTCTGCTACATTCGCATTGAAAGTGAACATCCGCACAGAGCGGAGCCATATAATTGTCTGCACGTAGTTGTGCATTGATATTCTTTAAGTTCTCTGCCTCGCGCTTTCCCTGCGTTGTGAGGCGTACAAGTTCTCCTCCTGCATCAATAATACGCTTAGCTTGTGCAACACTTCCTTCGGTATCATCGGTGGAAGTCGTTGTCATTGATTGTACGCGTACAGGGTTCTCTCCACCAATGTTGAGTGCACCAACATGCGTGACAGAGGTTTTCCTTCTTTCAAAGTTGAATAAATCTATCATGTTCTATTTGGATAATGGGGTACCTCCCCAAGCCCTTTTGGGATGATGAACAACCTCCCTAAGCCCCTCTGAGAGAGGGGTTATAGTAAGAGGTAATAAGTGGTAACGACCTTTACCCTAATTGTTTCCCATTGTTACTCCACCTTTTTGAGGGGTTAGGGACGGTCTTAGCACTTAAACTTATAATCCTTTAGTTCAGCTAACTCCTTGTTAGCCTTCTCTATCTTCTTTCCTAATGAAGCCTTCCAGTTGTCAATCTTCTTTGCAATAGCCTCATCACCGAGTGCTATCATCTCAGCTGCAAGGATGGCAGCATTCTGTGCTCCATTGACGCCAACAGTAGCAACTGGAATGCCAGGAGGCATCTGAACGATGAAAGTAAGGCATCAAGACCATCGAGCATACCCTTAATTGGCACGCCAATGACTGGAAGTGGTGTTGAAGCGGCGATAACTCCAGGCAAAGCAGCAGCCATACCAGCCGCAGCAATGATAACTTTTACGCCACGACCTTTCGCTTCCTTGGCAAAAGTTTCTACTGCGTCAGGGTGTACGATGAGCAGAGAGTGCATTCACTTCAAAAGGAATCTCTTGCTCTTCCAACCACTTACAAGCTTTTTTTCCATTATGGGTAAATCGCTTGTTGAACCCATGATAATACTAACTAATGGCTTCATATTCTTTATGTATTAAGTTTATTTTCTTTGTTTGTTTTATGTGTATTTATTCTTAAGACAGATGTAATTTTCTGTCAGTTTATTCTTTATTCTTTGGCAATCAGTGGACTTTTCTACTGCTATTGATTCTATACAACGATGATTGTAATGAATGAACAGATGATTCCTAAGAAGAAACCCGATGCCACTTGCTCCAATGAATGTTGCCTGAGAATCATTCTACTGCTACCTACAAACCCTGAAACGATGAGCGTAAGACAAAGCCACCACATCGGATTGAAGTTGAAAAGCAGTGAAAAAGGCTATCAAAGAACCTGTCACACCACCGATAGCTGCCGTATGTGTTGATATCTTCCACCATACGTTGATGATAGCACATAGAATCTGAATGATCAATGCTACCATAAGTATAGACGTCAGCATGTGAGGCAGGTGTAGGATGTTCATGATATAAAAGCACGTGAAGTAGCAAAGAATAGAAATCACGTAAGGAACCATTCTTCGCTCTCGTTGCCCTAACTGAATCAATGTCCAGCCGTGGTATTGGCGGTAAAGGTGGATGAGTAAGGTAGGGATAAGCACTGTAAAAGCGTAAACCAAAAAGACATACGACAGCTTTGCCTGCCATGGGAACATACTAAGATAGCTAAAAGTAAAGATAGCTAATATGCCCACAACGGGTAAATAGAATGGTGTGAGAACCATACTCACAACCCTTGCTGTTAATATAATGTTCTTTTCGTTCATACTTTAACACCTAACACCTAACATCCAACACCTAATTACATCACTCCTTCCTCAGTCTTGCAACAGGCAATCCGAGTTGTTCGCGGTACTTAGCAACAGTGCGGCGGGCTATTGGGAAGCCCTTTTCCTTCATCACCTTTGCAAGTGCATCATCGCTGAGCGGCTTACGTTTGTCCTCTTTGTCGATTACTTCTTTGAGTGCCAACTTGATTTTACGAGTAGACATTTCCTCGCCATCTTCCGTTGTATAGCTATCAGTGAAGAAGAAACGCAGCGGGAAAGTACCCCAACGTGTCTGTGCATACTTGATGTTGCTCACACGTGATATGGTAGAGATGTCTAATCCTGTACGGTCGGCAATGTCTTTAAGAATCATTGGTTTGAGGTCAGCCTCATCTCCATCTTGGAAGAATTTCCGCTGAATATCGATGATAGCCTTCATCGTCACTTGTAATGTATGACGTCTTTGCTTTACCGCTTCGATAAATCCTTGTGCCTTTTCCACCTTCTCTTTGGCATAAAGCAACGCCTCCTTCTCCTGTCGGTTCATATTAGCTTTGTTGTTGCGGTAGGTCTCCATCATATCGTTGAAGGCCTGCGAAACGTGCAACTCTGGTAGATTGCCGTGGTTTAAGCTGAAAGTAACCGTGCCATCATCCTCTGTGTCGACGATAAAGTCAGGTGTTATCTGTTGCAGGTTACGTCCTTGTGTCTCACCCATTGACGACCCCGGCTTCGGATTTAACTTACGAATCTCACGCTGAAGTGCCTCTACTTGAAGGTCAGACAGCGACAGTGCGTTTTGAATCTTATCCCAATGCTTCTTTTTGAAAGCGTCGAAATGATGCGAAAGGATATTGTAGATGTATTTATACAGATGACTATCTTTCTCCCACTCACCGTTCTCAACCTTTCGGTCTATCTGCAACAAGAGACATTCTTGCAAGTCTCTTGCACCGATACCAGCTGGGTCAAAGTCCTGCAGAATCTTTAGTACTTCCTCTAATTCCTTAGTAGACGCGTCAATCCCATAGTAGATAGCCAACTCATCGCTGATACTATCGAGGTCTTTCCGCAAGAGTCCGTCATCATCAAGACTACCGATAAGATACTCCAAGATACTCTTCTGCCGTTCCGTAAGCTCTCTTTCGCCCACCTGCTCATTGAGTTTATCAATGAAAGAAGTTGTGTCTCCATACACAATCTCCTCATATTCAGCATTATTTCGTTGCTGTCTTGAATCGTATGTAGGAAGATCATCATCCGAACGCATACGCTCTAATGCCGAGTCGAGCGCATCTTGTCGTTCTTCTCGTTCCTGAAGTGTGTCGAAATCATCGTCTTCTGAATGCTCTACAGTATCGTTGTCGTCAATGCTATCAGTCTCCTCCCTCCTGCTTCTAAGGCAGGATTATCGTCGAGTTCAGCATTAACACTTTCCTCTAATTCTGTCAGTGGCATCTCCAACAACTTTACTTGCAGCATCTGCTGTTGTGAGAGACGCTGCACTTGTTGCTGTTTCTGGTTTTGAATCTGTACTTGTTCCTGTGCCATTGTTTTACCTGAATTGTGCTACAAAAGTACTAAAAAAACAAGTATAATCAAGTGAAATATTCCTTTAATTGTGCTGCCAAGGCAGAAAGTTTCTCTGGGTTATCATTTCCATAGCGGTTCCATACCTCCTGACAAGGCATTAATAAGGGCGATATCAGAAGGTCGTCACGGTTCAGATAGGGGTCGCAGAGTTGGAACACGTCCATCACTTCTACAACCATTTGTGGCTTTATCTTCATCAGTTTAGCAAGGTCTATGACCTCAGGTGTCTCCGCTGCCATTGTAATAGGGGTAAGACGGAAATAGAGGTCGAGAATCATAATGAGCATAAAAGGCTTCAGCTCCGTAGCTCCTTCCACTGGTAGGAAGTCATGTTCAAAGGTTTCGCGCACCTTCACACCATCATAGAACTTCTTAGGTTGCCCAAATCCCTTCATCGAACGCAGTTTCTTTACGTCTTTGTTGAGTTTCCTTGTGTTCTCTCCATACGTCTCCCAAATCAGATTGATGATGGGCATATCACGATGTCGCAACTTAAAAAGCTGTTCATAGAGGTTCTTTGGTGGTATGTGTAGCTCCAAACTGAGGTCTACCAACGCACGTGAATACATCGGTTTCATTCCCTCTGGCTTTTTAAGATAAAGCTGTAGGAGTAGTAGCCAGTAGTCGTCAGACCATAAAGGATGTGTTGCCATAAGCGTAAAATATCCACTCTTGCTCCTCTCTTTCAAGTGGAGAAGGAGGAGAAATACTTGTCTAAAGGGTATCTATATTTGTCTTTCGCAAAGATACTCCTTTTTTATTATAATGGCAAAAGATAGTGGCAGAAAGTTAACGAGTTAACGGATTGATGAGTTGACAAGTGATGTCTATCTGTCTTCTACAATCAATGTATCCCCTATTAGGCTAATTAGGCTAATTAGGCTAATAAGCCCAATAGGGCTAATAGCCTGTTACTTTTGTCATAATTTTTCACATCATAATTTTGAATACATGCTCTTTTAGCTTCTAAAAGACGCCCTTTTGGCTTTCAAAAGGTGCCCTTTAAGACCCTTACTAACGCCCTTTTGAAGTCCAATAAAGCACCTTTTATTTTGCCATTTGGTAACTAATTGATTCTCTGTTGATTGCAAACCTGCTTCTTATATGTGTTTTTTTACCGTTAGTTATAGATGTTTTCTTTGAAATTATGTAATGATTTTTTTCAAACTTCTATCTGCATATTTTTCGAAGTCTAAAAAGAAATGATTTTTCAATGTCAGAGGATGATAAGAGGACAGAAATGTTGACTGTCTTAGTCATGGTTTTTGTTTAATGAGTAACTTCGATTCTTCCGTTAAAAGCAATACGAAAAGTATCCACATTTAACGGAAGAACCTAAGAATAGGTGCGTTAAGTTGCTGTGTATGCAGTCCTAACGACCTGTTTCTACTTCTTTCCTCCACCCACTAAGTCATCATTCTGAATGCTTCGTTCAGCCTTCTTGACGTTTGCTTTTAACTTACCAAAGTTCCATGAAAGACGGATTCCAAAGCATTTAGGTTTCATAACGGAGCGTTCATAACCAGTATAATCGCCTCGAACGATACGATAAGTACTTGATCTTTCTTTGATGAAAGGCGATTCTGCTGATAAAGATACTGTCAGCTTGTCTTTAAGGAAGCGACGAGTCAATGTAAAATCATAGAAGAACCAATGTCCCTCAATGGCATACGGATTGTAAACTCTGTTGCCATATTCACCTCCAATACTGGTTGTCAACGTTAATTTCCAAGGTATTTTCTGCTCCCAATTAAAGTAGATACCACCACCGCATCCGCTGTTCTTGAGATAAGGTGTGGGCAAGGTGATTCGGGCATAACGCATGGAAGCGTTGAGTGTAAACGATGTTCCAGTTAAAGGAGTCCATTCTGTGTAAGATGAAATACCGAACACTTTACTCTTCAGTACGTTCTGATAAGTAGAAACATCTTTACGATTTTGTTCATACAAGATACGACCTATACCATTGTTGGTAAATGAATAATAGGGACTTAATTGCAAGTAAGTTTTGAAGTAACCAACATATACACAAGTTGTAGCTTTTGATTGCGACTGCTTCCTAAGTTTGCATTACCGAAAGAGACTTCTGTTGGTGTGCTAATGATGGCTGGATTGAGATAGCCGATGCCGGGTCTGTTGATGCTGGTATTATAGCTAAACTTCAGTGTTTGACCGTCGCTAATCTTGTATTGTAGGCTTGCTGATGGTACCCAGTCATTGAGATTAGCATGGTAATCAGCATTACTACCATCGGGATAGGACGCTTTCATGCGAGTAAACTCATATCTCAAACCTGCACGAGCAGCCCATTTGCCAGCGGTGAAGATATATGAGAGGTAGGCAGCAGCCACTTGTGCGTTATGCTTGAACTTACTTTCCATGTCAGGGGTTGTCCCTTGATAGTCCATTAATGACGTACTGTTGTTATAACGAAGGATATATTTCGTTCCGCTTTCTAACTTATGGTGCTTTCCAAAGGGGCGTACATAGTCAATTTGGAAAGTATGTTCTGTGAAGCGTTCACGGGTGTTCTGGTCGTAACTTGTATAGCTGACAGGGAAGTTAACCATGTTGTTATACATCTGACGGAAGATGGTGTGTGGTCGTGTAGCTGCCAACATATAAGAAAGCGTCAAGATTTCTCCATCTAAATGAGTCTTATGTTGATAATCCAAACGTCCTCCAATATTAAGATGAGAATAGCCTGGGGTAGTCATATTATTGTCGAATTTGTAAATCAACTGACTGTTCTTGTCCCATCGTTCATTCGTGCTTTGTGTGTTGGCATCGGCTTTATAGCCAAAAAAATTGGTCGATGCGGTCAGCAAGTTGAGTGAGTCAATCTCGTAACTGGCACTGATATTACCGAAATGTATTGTTGCTGCAGTGCTGTTAGTCCCATATTCACGTTTGTTCGCCTGTCTTTACGTAGTTGTAAACCTCCTCTCTATTGTTCTCTGTTTGTTTTCTGCTTTGGTGCATGTAGTTATAATTGACGGTTGTCGTGAGCTTTCCCACCTTTGTTGTTAGATAAGTACCAAGCCTTACAGAGCCGTGAGTGTTGACATCAGAGTTTACATTGCCTGACACTCCTTGTAGTTTAGTATTGCTCATCATGACAATATTGAGGATAGCCGTAGTCCCTTCAGCATCATACTTGGCACCGGGGTCAGTGATAACCTCAATCCTTTTGATTGTAGAAGCAGGTATTGCCTTGAGAATATCCTTAAGGTTCTGCCCTGAAAGACTTGGGTCAGGATGTCCGTTCCTATACACCTTAAAACTTGTAGAGCCTTGAACCCTGATGTTTTCTTGTCCGTCAACGGTGACAAGGGGTATTTTTCTTGAGTATTTCTAAGGTCGTCTTCGTCTGTGCAGTCTTGTCATGCTGCACGTCATACGTTAGCTTGTCAATATCATTCTTGATAAGCTGGCGCCTTTGTGCTACGACGACTTCCTCCAACTTCTGTGTCTTTGTGGAGTCTGTTTTAGTTGTGTTCTGGGCTGATAGGGCTGTTGCAGAGATGCAGGCAGTGAGTAATAGTATTAATTTATTCCACATATTCAAAGCATTAAGTTTATAGTTATCAATATGATGCAAAGATATGTTTTTTTCTTAATAAGTTGCAATTCATTTTCAAAAAGTATTTTTTTACATTTCTTGTCTTTATTTCCTATAATTGACTCCTTTTTAGTGCTCTATTTCTATTAATATGCAAGAAGATTACAATGCAGAAATGCTCACAGTGTTCGGTTAGAAAGCAGATTGTCAAACGGAATGAATCCTCTTTTAATGTATTGATTAATAGGGTTTTGATAAGACTTTTTATATATCTATATGTCAATAGAGCCTTAATAAAGGTTTAATGTAACAACAAATCGCCCTCTTTCCTACCCTTAACGACTGACGTATTGAGGCTTAGCACAAGTGGTGTTAAGGCTCCGCACCAATGGTGCGAACGCTTCGCACGTGTGGTGCGGAGGAGTGAAAGTCATGTAATATGTAGTTAAGAGAAAAGTAGTTTATTGTTATAAAGGACTTATTCTACCCTAAGTAAACAAAGAATATTATACTTTTTCGTTCTATAATTCCCATCGAAACGAAGTGTTTTTACGGAAACTTTTTGTAAATTTGCACATTAGTTATAATAGAAAATAAGAATGGAATACAACTTCATTGACATTGAGAAGAAATGGCAACAGAAGTGGGTTGAGAATAAGACCTACAAAGTTGTTGAGGACGAGAACAAGCAGAAGTTCTATGTACTTAATATGTTCCCTTATCCCATCAGGAGCCGGATTGCACGTTGGACACCCATTGGGTTATATTGCAAGTGACATCTATGCACGCTATAAGCGACTGAAGGGTTTCAACGTGTTGAACCCTATGGGATATGATGCTTACGGACTTCCTGCTGAGCAGTATGCCATTCAGACGGGTCAGCATCCACAGCTGACAACCGATACAAACATTGCTCGTTATCGTGAGCAGTTGGATAAGATAGGTTTCAGTTTCGACTGGGATCGTGAGGTACGCACCTGTGATCCCACGTTATTATCACTGGACACAGTGGGCTTTTGAGCGTATGTTCGGGTCATATTATGACTATACGCTGCAGAAGGCAATGCCTATCAAGGACCTTGTTCGCCACTTTGAGGAAGAAGGAACACTGAACCTTAATGTCGCACAGAGCGAGGAACTGATTTTCTCAGCACGTGATTGGTCGAGCATGGACGAGCAGGAACAGCAGGAGAAGTTGATGAACTATCGTATAGCTTACCTCGGCGAGACAATGGTAAACTGGTGTCCGGGACTCGGAACAGTGCTTGCTAATGACGAGGTTGTCAATGGTGTGAGCGAGCGTGGAGGCTATCCTGTCGTACAGAAGTTGATGAAGCAGTGGTGTCTTCGTGTGTCAGCCTATTCACAAAGATTGCTTGATGGATTGGAGACAGTCAACTGGTCTGACTCTATCAAGGAGACACAGAAGAACTGGATTGGCCGTTCTGAGGGTACAGAGGTTGAATTCAAGTACCAGACTCCAGTAGCAGGTGAGGGTCAGAAAGAGGGTCAGTTCACTATCTTTACCACGCGTGCTGATACGATGTTCGGTGTTAGCTTCATGGTATTGGCACCAGAGTCAGAACTCGTTGCAGAACTTACTTCAGAGGCTCAGAAGGCTGAGGTAGAGGAGTATTTGGCGTATGTAAAGAAGCGCACAGAGTTAGAACGCATGTCTGACCGCAAGGTGACAGGTGTCTTTCTCAGGCTCATACGGTATCAATCCATTCACTGGTGAGCAGATTCCTATTTGGATTTCAGAGTATGTTTTAGCTGGATATGGAACAGGAGCGATTATGGCTGTACCTGCTCACGACAGTCGTGACTATGCCTTTGCAAAAGCATTTCAACCTCCCAATCATCCCATTGATTGAGGGTGCTGATGTCTCAGAGGAGAGCTTTGATGCAAAGGAAGGAATCGTAACCAACTCTCCTGCTGAAGGAAAAGAGAGCATGGACGGCTTTCTCTCAATGGTCTTACGGTGAAGGAGGCTATTGCCAAGACCAAGCAGTTTGTTACTGAGAAGGGTATCGGTCGTGTGAAGGTGAACTATCGTCTGCGTGATGCTATCTTCTCACGCCAGCGTTACTGGGGTGAACCATTCCCAGTCTATTACAAGCAGGGAATGCCTTATATGATACCAGAGGAGTGTTTGCCTCTCGAATTGCCTGAAATCGACAAGTACGAACCAACAGAAAGCGGCGAACCACCATTGGGTCGTGCAAAGGTTTGGGCTTGGAATGAGGCTGAGCGTAAGGTTGTTGAGAAAGTCATTGGTTGACGATAAGACCGTATTCCCATTGGAGTTGAATACGATGCCAGGCTTTGCTGGTAGCTCAGCATACTATCTTCGCTATATGGACCCACACAATGACGAAGCACTGGTGGGCAAAAAGGCAGACGAGTATTGGCAGAATGTGAGACCTTTATGTCGGTGGTACCGAACATGCAACAGGTCACTTGATTTACAGTCGTTTCTGGAATAAGTTCCTCTTCGACTGTGGTTGCAGTTGTAAAGAGGAACCATACGAGAAGTTGGTGAACCAAGGAATGATCCAAGGACGCTCTAACTTCGTTTATCGTATCAACTCTGACGACCACTCAAAGGCACCAGTATTTGTCAGCTTAGGGTCAGAAAGACAAGTACGATACTACTCCTATCCATGTTGATGTCAACATTGTTCACGCTGATGTATTGGATGTTGAGGCTTTCAAAGGCATGGCGTCCAGAGTATAACAATGCTGAATTCATCTTCGAAGATGGCACATCATCATCAGATTTCATCAACACCCAACACCCAACACCCGCCACCTATAAATGCGGTTGGGCGGTAGAGAAGATGTCTAAGTCAATGTTCAACGTTGTCAATCCAGATGTGATTGTTGAGCAGTATGGCGCAGACACACTCCGTCTTTACGAAATGTTCCTCGGTCCTGTAGAGGCAAGTAAGCCTTTGGGATACGAACGGTATCGATGGTTGTTTCCGTTTCTTGAAGAAGTTCTGGAAGCTTTATCAGCAGGAACTCAACGATGATGAGCCTTCAAAGGATTCATTGAAGAGCGTTCACAAGCTTATCAAGAAGGTGACAGGAGATATTGAGCAGTTCTCTTACAATACAGCTGTTTCTGCGTTTATGATTTGTGTTAACGAACTCGGACAGCAGAAGTGTGCTAATCGTGAACTATTGAAGAAGATGGTTATCGTCATCGCTCCATTCGCACCTCACATGGCAGAAGAGCTGTGGGAGCAGTTGGGTGGTGAGACAAAGAGTGTCTTCGATGCTGAATGGCCAGCATGGGACGAGTCTTATCTCGTAGAGAAATGAGGTGCAGCTGACAGTATCTTTCAATGGTAAGGCACGTTTCAGATGACTTTCCCTGCTGATGCAACGAAGGAAGATATTGAGAAGAAGGCTTTAGAAGACGAACGAAGCCAGCACTATATCGACGGTAAGACAATCGTAAAGATCATCGTTGTGCCGAAGAAGATTATCAATATCGTTTGCAAATAACTATTCAATAAACCATAGAAGAGGCTGTATGGAAACAGGGTTGCAGGTTTCGTTTCTCTGACAGCGGTACTCTCCAACGGAAATGAAGTCCGTATGTTAGTATCCACTACAGTCGTGTTTTGATACAGCCTCTTCGTCTTAACCATTCTATGAGCCTATGACCATTGATCAACAACTCATCCGATCCGAAGCCAAAGATTACTTTTTTTCTTGACCATTGGCTTAATTATTTACGCTGCTGCCTTTACAGTTTTTTCTAATGCCTTATGAGATTGTAACGGGTGGAGTGACGGGTATGTCTGCCGTAATCTACTATGCTACAGGTTTTAAGATTGAGAATACTTACATGATTATCAACATCTCTTTGTTGATAGTTGCTCTGAAGATATTGGGCTTTAAGTTCCTGATGAAGACCATCTATGCTATCTTTGCCCTTTATTTCCTATTGATTTTTGCACAGGACTTGATGCCAAGGGATGCACAAGGTCACTTTGTTAAGATGCTTGGAGAGGGCCAGGCTTTTATGTCATTGATAATAGGTTGTAGCCTTACAGGTACGGGATTGGCAATCGTCTTCCTAAATAATGGAAGTACGGGTGGTACGGATATCATTGCTGCCTGTGTCAATAAGTATCATGATATCTCGTTAGGACAGGTCTTAATGGGCGTTGACATCTTGATTGTGGGTAGCTGTTTGTTCTTCCCTCAGTTTGGTGATGTCATGGAACGCTTGCATAAGATGGTCTTTGGTTACTGTACGATGTTCATCGAGTGTTTTATGTTAGACCACGTGATGAATATGAGGCGCGAGTCAGTTCAGTTCATGATCTTCTCTTGGAAGCATGAGGAAATAGCCAATGCCATTGTTGAAGAGACCGAGCATGCACTGACTATCCTTGATGGACATGGTTGGTACACTGGTAATGATATGAAGGTTATCTGCTTGTTGGCAAAGCGTAACGAGAGTAAGACTATCTTCCGTATCATCAAGATGGTTGACCCAACAGCCTTCGTAAGCCAGAGTTCGGTGATTGGTGTCTATGGTGAAGGCTTCGATCAGATAAAGATTAAAGCTAAAAAGGAAATGAAAAAGCAGGAAAAGAAGTTGGCTGAAGCCATGAAAAAGCCTGCGAATAAACAGAAATAAATAGGCTGTAGAGCTGTGTTCTGGCGCTAATTAGCAGGGACGCACGGCTTGTGTGCCCACTGGCGATAAGCTTTTAAGGGCATACGAACCGTGCGTTCTTGTTGTAGGAATAGTACTTAGGGTTTTCAAACATAGCTTTTTAGTATTCTAAAAATGTTTTATAAAGATGAAAATAGTATTTGCAACAAATAATAAACACAAGTTAGAAGAGATAAAGGACATCCTTGGAAAAGATTTTGAAATCGTTTCTTTGGCTGAGATTGGCTGTCATGAGGATATCCCTGAGACTGGAGCAACACTGGAGGAGAATGCACGTCAGAAGTCTTCTTACGTCGTTGAACACTATGGTCAGAACTGTTTTGCTGACGATACAGGACTTGAGGTGGAGGCACTCGGTGGTGCACCCGGTGTACATTCAGCTCGTTATGCAGAGAGAACCGACCACGATAGCGAGGCAAATATGCGTAAGCTATTGGCAAACTTAGAAGGGAAGGACAATCGTAAAGCCTGCTTTCGCACTATTATCTCGCTTATCATAGATGGTAAAGAACATCAGTTTGAGGGTAAGGTAGAGGGTAGAATCGCTACCGAGAAGCATGGAATGGAGGGCTTCGGATACGACCCTATCTTCATTCCAGAGGGCTATGACAAGAGCTTTTGCAGAGTTAGGGTGAGGAGATAAAGAACCAGATTTCCCATCGTGCAAGGGCTGTGAAAGAAGTTGGCTGAATACTTAGGAAGGTTGAAAGGATAAAAGAAAGTAAAAAGGCTAAAGGGGCTTTTTAATAAAAGAAAAGAGGTAACAAAGTAAAACCATAAAAAGCCCCCTTTTAGACTTCGATAAATACCCTTTTTCCGAATTATTTTTCATGAAAAATAAATATTTCTTTTCATGAAGAAAAAAATATTTTTTTCACGTAAAAAGAATTTATTTTCATGAAAAATAATTTGAGGAAAGGCAGTTTCTTTATTCTGCTATAGGCTGATATAACGGCTGAAAAGGGCTGCTTTTTGTTAGCTTGACAAGTCTGATTCGAAAGCTAAGTAGCCTATGTGTTATCTGTTTGACATTAGGAATATAACTATTTAATATCTGCTATGTTGTCTATTCTTCTCCCTGTTTATAACTGCCATTGTAGAGCTTTGGTGACAGAGTTACAGCGTCAGTGCGTGGAATGTGGTACTGAATTTGAGATTATTGTAGCTGATGATGGCTCTTTGTCAAGCTCCGATAGTGTATTATTACCCCCCGATAGCATAGCTTCCAGCCCTCTCCTACCCTGCTCTTCCGCTGCTGTTAGGTCCCGTGCTACGAGGCACTGCCTCGTAGAAGAGAACCGAACGATAGAGAACCTACCCCATGTTCGCTATATTATCAGGGAAAAGAACGTAGGTCGCTCGGCTATTCGTAACTTCCTTGTATCGCAGGCAAAGGGTGACAGGCTGCTTTTTATTGATGGTGATTTGTCGTTGGATAACCCTTCTTTTCATTTGCAATTATCTGCAGACAGAGGGAGATGTTGTAGTGGGTGGAATAGCCATAGGGGGTAATCCTGACCAATGGAAAGGCAACCTTAGATATCGTTATGAACGGCAATGTGCGGCAATTAATACAGTTGAGAGTCGTCAAAGCCACCCTTATCAGCACTTGGCAACGAATATTCTTGTGCATCGTTCGGTCTTAGGAGAGCAGCCTTATGATGAGAAGATTAGTCATTATGGCTATGAAGATGTGCTCTTAGGCAAACGGTTCCAGCAGCAACAAGTAGTAATAAAGCATATAGATAATCCTGTACTCTTCTGTGATTTTGAGGATAACGCAAGCTATCTTGCAAAGACAGAAGAAGCATTACGCACGCTTTTTACGTTCAGAAACGAGTTGAAAGGCTACTCACGTCTACTTGATAAAGCCGAGTGTATCGAGCGTTTACACCTCTCTCTTCTTTTTGTAACAGCGTATAAGCTATTTAATGAGTCTATAAAGAATTGCCTCTTAGGCAATAAACCGAACGTTTTTTGGTTTAATATCTATAAACTGTTGTATTATTTACATTACACAAAGAACGCTATATGACAAAAAAAAGATATTTCCTATCGCTTATTCTATTCTTTTCTATTGTTGTAACTGCCCTTGCTGGCGGTGTAGGAACATGGAAGAATTATCTTGCTTACAGTGATGTACAGTGGGTTGAAGAAGGAGGTAACAAGTTGTATGTGCTTGCTTCCAATAGCCTTTATACCTATAACAAGAACGATCAGAGTATAAAGACCTACGATAAAGTCAATGGTTTGAGCGATACGGATATCCGTTTCATAGCTTGGAATAAGACTGCGCGTCGCTTGGTTATCCTCTATTCGAATAATAATATCGACCTGTTAGACGATAGAGGTAATGTTACAAATGTGCCGGATTACTATCTAAAGACAACAATGGCAGACAAAACCGTCAATGGTATTGATATGTCTGGTGCCTATTGTTACCTCTCTACGGGTTTTGGACTTGTCAAACTCAATGTTGCTAAAGCAGAGATAAGTGACAGCTATAACCTCTCTTTCCCTGTTAATTACAGCTATATTGAGGGCGGTTATATCTATGCTGCCAGCCAAAGTAACGGACTATATCGTGCTGCCTTGTCTGCTAATCTCCTCGATAGAAACAACTGGACGAGCGTAGGAACTTATGTAGAGCGTCCAAGAACAGCTGATGCAACGCTATTGGCACAGGCTAAAACACTTAATCCTGGCGGTCCAAAGTATAATGGTTTTACCTATATCCAATACCTTAATAACCGCTTATATACCGTCCCTGGTCTATTTAAATCAGGTTATGTAGATTCTAATACACCTGGTTCTGTACAGATTCTACACGATGGTGAGTGGGCGAATTATCAAGAGAATCTATCATTAAAAACGGGCTATGACTATCTTGATAATAATGTTCTTGCAGTTGATCCACGCAACGCAAACCATGTATTTGTTGGTGGAAGGACAGGCTTATACGAGTTTCTTGATGGGCAGTTAAAGGCTTATTATAACAAAGACAACAGCTTGTTGCAAGGTGCAATGTATAAAGGACGGGAGTTAGGAAACAACTACGTGCTTATTAATGGGCTCCGTTTTGATAATAAAGGCGACCTTTGGATATTGAATAGTCAAGCCTCCGAGAGAACCTCTTGCGTCTTTCTGCAGATGGACAGATGACTTCTTTCAGTAAGCCTGCTCTTATGAAGGATGGAGTTGGGGGCTCGGTTCTAACAAGTATGGTCTTCGATAACCTCAACAACTTATGGTTCTGTAATGATCACTGGGGCTATCCTGCTTTGTTCTGTTACCAACCAGCAACTGACAAGTTGCTCTCTTTCACTCGATTTGTCAATGAGGATGGTTCGAACTTGGACTTAGTACCTCATAGTGTGATGCCTTTATCGAATGGAGATGTGTGGGTTACGACTACTATCGGTCCACTTCTATTGTCTCGTTCGGCTATTGATAACCCTGAAACAGCTGTTTTTACGCAGGTGAAAGTGCCTCGTAATGATGGTACCAATCTTGCCGATTACCTCTTGTCAGGCATTGATGTCACTTGTATGGCTATTGATGGAGGAGGCAGAAAATGGTTTGGAACAAAGGCAAATGGCGTTTATCTTATTAGTACCGATAATATGACACAGGTGAAACATATCACCTCTTCAAATAGTCCACTCCTATCAGATAATATCCTTTCTATCGCTATCAACAACACAACAGGCGAAGTATTCTTTGGTACGGACAAGGGTTTATGCTCTTATATGAGCGATGCGACGACACCATCCGACCAACCGAGCGAGGACAAAACATACGCTTATCCGAATCCAGTTAAGCCCGGTTATACAGGCCCAATCACCATTGTTGGACTCTCGATGAACGCAGATGTGAAGATTGTTACTACAAATGGTGTACTCGTTGTAGCGGGTATTAGCAATGGTGGTAGTTTTGTTTGGAATGGTAAAGACCAGTTCGGAAAACCTGTTGCATCAGGTGTTTACATGGTTGAAAGTGCTGATGAAGACGGCAACAATGGTGTTGTTTGTAAGGTTGCGATTGTGAGATAGACCAGGAAAATTAATGATTTTGCTATAATAAACAACTAAAATGATGTATTATCAATAGGGTACATGATGAAAGAGAGAGAACATTGGATAGATATGCTACGAGGTTTCTGTATGTTATCTATATTACTGGATCATACTGAAATCTATTATACAGGAGGTAATCTTATTCCTTATGATTGGTATGTTTCGAATGTTCTAATCGTCTTTTTCTTTCTGTCAGGATACCTAATGTACAAACAGCAAGGCTTTTCTTTGAAGCATAAGCTGACTTCGATAGGGCACAGTCTACTTCTTCCTTACCTCCTTTTTACTGCTGTTTTGGCACTTCCGAAAGCCTTTGTACATGGGTGGAGTATAGACTGGGAGAGTTTATTATTACCTATCTTGACAGGTCGAGCCTCTTGGTTTATAGCTACCTTGATAGTATCTGAAACTGTTTTTAGCCTTTTTTTGTGGATAACTCGTGGAAAAGTTATTCCCTTATTCCTTCTCTCGTTTTGTGCTTTAGTTGGTTCAGTACTTTTAACGAAGCAATCCACTGATTATCCCTGGTGTATCAACAATGCCCTGCAGGCAGTCCTTTTCCTTTCTATCGGATGGTTTTATCAAAGTCGAAAAGAAGTTTTCAACCGTATCAACGCACCATTATACACATCATTTCTTTATATCCCTTATAATAATAAAAGGTTATGCAACGTACAAAGGGTGCATACGATGATATATCCAATGAGTATAGACTCTTATTTCTATTCTTTCTTGATATGTTGACGAGCATTTTTCTTACTTGTTAATGTTTGTAAAGCAGTTGCTAAGATGCAAGCTGGTAGAATGGGTTGGAGCGCATAGTATTGTTTATTATTTCGTCTGTGGAGGTGTTCCTCTTGCTTTATCTTTTAGCACTTGATAA
>BNJU01003365.1_pt1 | contig 47792 bp, 44 predicted proteins | sample 8539281 | NCBI WGS metagenome assembly BNJU01 (sample SAMD00202456, study PRJDB9452) | human saliva metagenome | isolation source: human saliva | place: Japan
TTATGCACACTATTGCATAACACACACAAGAACCATACTTTCGAATTACAAACCATATCTTTTGTATTACTTTTGCACGCCAAAACCATACTTTTGCACGCTAAACCATACTGCATTGCAAAACCATGTCTTTTGAATGGTGATTATGGTGAAGCTACAGATAATGAACACGTTATGGAAACTGTTCCGTAACCAATCACCGAAGATGAAGAAAAATCCAAGTTGGTGCAAAACCACCTTTGATAATGAGTGAAACAGAACAATGTGCATCAAAACCGCTTAATTCTGTAAAGCAGGAAAGTGCAGATTGGCAGTTCGAGTTAGCACGAGCGTTACCCGATTTGCGCCAGTAGGTAACGATGGAGCAATGTCTGGTAACTGAATTATTTTTCGCCTGTGTGGCTGCTACTGTGGTCGGCAAAGCTGTCAGAGTGAGGAACGCTTTAATCTCGGCAACTTCTTTGTGGAAGACAGGCTACGCTTGTCCATTTGACGTAGCAAGCTCATGGAACTCTGGCTTGCACTGTCTTTACCCACAACATAAAGCGTATGAAACAGAAAGATGAAGGTGTTGCTCACCTTAAAAAGAGTGGTTTGGACAAGTCGGGCAAGGTTCCGATTAGGGACGAATAACCATAGGGCGTCTCCATTGCCCAATTTAGCTGTAAACCATCTTGTACTCCCTGATTTGTGGAATCCACGGGAGAGCAGGATAGACGAAAGAGTCGTGAGGCTGTGGAGATAAACGGCAGGTTGGAGAGTTTGTTGTTGTCTGTTCAGTCTGCTTATCAGTCCCTGTTTCCAAAGGCTGCCCATTTGATGCAAACTGATGTGAAAAGAGCTGTTCCAAGGGGAGCGTGCAGACTCGCTGTATGCTTATCGAAAGGCTGGATATGCTCATCAAGGAGAAAGAAAGCCATATCGGTGTGGATATCAAGAAAGAGTCCCTGTCAGTTATCATTCTACGAGAAACCGCTTGCAGGAGTTCATTCAGAAGAGATACAGGGTTTCTGGATCTGGCATTCTCACAATTGACAGAGAGTTTTATCTATGAGTTTCGTCACTACTTGGGGGTATGCGGTTTCAAGAAAGTTCTTCTTCGCAGTGGCATCACATTTGAAAACGGTTTGCAGGTTGGCTTACCGTGAGGGAATAGCCGATACATTTCTCGTTTGACAAAGCGCATATAGAACGTGGAGACAAGAAAAACGCCGAAGGCACTCGACAGGGAAGCCTTGAGAAGTTAAAGGCTCTCCGCTTTGATGACTTGGAAGAAGAAATGGAAACTGCTCGTGATGTGTTTCTCTTCGCCCGTTATACCGGTGCAGCCTATTGTGATTTGATGGAACTCAGCAAGAAGCATCTTGTCCATGATGATGCAGGCAGTTTGTGGTTGAAGTTCAACAGACAAAAGACGGGTGTACTTTGTCGCGTCAAATTATTGCCCGAGGCCATCCAGCTAATCGAGAAAAGTGCACACCGATGAAAGGGAAACATTGCTCTTTCATCAAATATCCTACCTATCAATCTTGCCTGAAAGCTTTACGACTGCGGGCAGGTATCGCTTTTCCCTTTACCACGCACACGGCAAGGCACACTTTGCCACCCTTTATCACCTTGGAACAGGGCGCACCCATCGAAACGGTGAGCAAGATGCTCGGACATACGAACGTAAGTATGACCGAACGCTATGCAAAGGTGACACCGCAAAACTCTTTTGAGGAGTTCGCTCGCCTTTCTTTTTCACAGAAGATTTGCAGTTGGTGATTTGACCAATTGCTTTCATTCAACATCATTTTTCAATAAAAGATATACATAACAAAACCATCAAGACAATGAGAAGTACATTCAAGATACTGTTCTATATCAACAGACAGAAGACAAAGTCAGACGGAAGGACTACCATTCTCTGCCGTATTACCATAGATGGGAAGAGTTCCGCCATAACCACAGGAGAGGAATGCCTGCCGGCAGAGTGGAACCCCAAACAAGGACAGACTACCGACAAAAGAAAAAACAAAAAGTTAACAGAGTTCAGAGAGCTTGTAGAAAAGACTTATCGGGATTTATTGACGAGGGACGGAGTGGTCAGCGTGGAACTTATCAAGAACCGCTTGCAAGGTATTGCCACAAATCCGACAACGCTGCTTGCCATGAGCAAGGCTGAACTGCAATCCGTCAAAGATTGCTTTGGGAAGTCAAAGACGGAGGGAACTTATCAGAACCTCGTATTACTCTGACAAGATGCTCACTGAGTTTGTCAAGGACAGAGGAAACGAGGATATACCCATTACTGTCATTACGGAAGATTTGTTTGAAGAGTACCGCTTTTATCTTAAAAAGCAGGGGTTGGCAGCTGCAACCATCAACCGCTATCTTTGCTGGCTAAGCAGGTTGATGTACCGTGCGGTCAGCCAGAGGATTATCAGGTACAATCCCTTTGAGAATGCCAAGTACGAGAAAAACGGAACAGAAAATACGCTTTCTGCAAAAGAAGGATGTGGCCAAACTCATGGCTTTGAAAGTAAACGACAAGGAGGCAGAACAGGCAAGGCTGATGTTCATCTTCGCTTGCTTTACCGGCTTGGCTATTGCCGACATGGAGCATCTGCAATATGGACATATCCAAACGGCAGCGGGCGGACAGAAGTACATCCGTAAGGAACGGCAGAAGACAAAGGTGGAGTTTGTCGTACCCTTGCATCCGATAGCCGAAGTCATCATCGAACATTGCAAGGCTGAACAGGAGAGAAACGGAGGAATGCAATCGGTGAAAGAAAAAGGTGAAACTGAAACAAGGACAGACAGCCTTGTCTTTCCCCGTGATTGCAGCCGAAGTGTGATGGCAGCCAAGCTAAGCATCGTAGGAAGAGCTTGCGGCATCAGAGAGCGGCTGTCCTACCACATGGCAAGGCATACGTTCGGCACGATGAGTTTGAGTGCCGGCATTCCCATAGAGAGCATTGCCAAGATGATGGGACACGCATCTATCGCCAGCACACAAATCTATGCGCAGGTAACCGATAATAAGATTTCGGAGGATATGGACAGACTGATTAGGAAATATCAAAAGGAGAAAGTAAAGGAGGAAGCGATATGAACGTCAATCACCATCAAGCAAAAAGAGATCGCAGTTATTTCGAATGGGGCGATAAAATGCAAATTGTCCGCAAAGGAAATGGCGATATAGCCATGACGGAGACTGAACTTGTAGATTTCTTCGGTGTAACATGGAGGAAGCTCAATTATCGCCTGCAACTGCTTCTGAAAACATCTCATCTGCACCCTGACGAAAGGGATGCTGGTGAGGAAGAAGTTTTTCGTAAACGAACAACTAAGAGGCTATGCACCGCTTTATCCGCCCTCAACCATCATTGCTCCTGTCCTTTCAGTTGGACAGCACGGAGGTCCATCTGGTCATAAAGTACATTTGCAGGGAAATATGCCGCCCGGCAAACATCATAACACCGATATTCTTAATCGGCAAGACGGATAGCTGAAATATTTCTTTTTCTTTCACCGATATTATCTTACTACATAACTACAATAAAGCGATAACGCGGTGAAAGAAAAAGGATTGTAATGTAGTCTTTACTTAGTACTCTTGCAACCACGAAAATGACTACATACAACTTTTTTTCATCCTTGTGGCAATCAATATGTTTTTCAATAGGAGTCACATGTAGTTATTTTTCAGAAAATCCCTGAAATGTAAAGTCTCAAATAGATAGGTGAGGAGTATTTTTCAATGAAATGAATAGTAATTATAATATTTTTCGTATCTTTGCCTTTATATTACCTATACCGAAAGCCCTCAGTGGGCAGAGGTGAGGTAGATACATATTGGTAAAAAGGCGTTTTTTGTACGCTTTCGGTTTTGACGAATTGAATCTCGCAAATTCATCGACAAGTCAAGAACAAAGCAACAAAGAACGCTTTATGGGTGTATTATATACGTTCTCAATGTCTTCAATCGATTTTCGGTTGTTGGCAAGAGGGCATACTATATATTTACATCTGGCGTGGGGTTTTCGGCGTTGCTCGCTTTCGACTTGTCGGGCAAATGCGAGAGCCCTCAATTCGTGAAGCGAGTGACAGAACTGGCTCCACGCTTGAACCAGTAAGTATTTTTTGTAAGTATCTGTAAATCAGAAGAAACTATACATTATCAAACGAAAAATGATACCATAAAGTTACCAACTTATGCAATGTATTTCCAATTCCATTTGGGGAATATGAGGAAATAAATCTGCGGTTTCCCGTCAATACTATATTTACCTTTGTTAACATCATGAAATTACAATATTCAGCAATTCATTTGCTATCGCAGAATCGTTAATCCTCATAATGTTGTTTTCTCTGAGTTGTAGCCGAAAAATTGATATTGCCATACCAAACAATGGATTTGTCGATTATGGCACATTGAACGGATAGTTCGTCATGACAAAGAACGTTTATGCCGTATGCTTTCAATTTTTCTCTTCGTTATGACCTTCTTTTTGATATACACAGCTATTTCAACTCCATTTGTCATTAGGTCTCCAAGAGGATATTAAACGAGGCGTGTATTTGTATTTGATTTTAGGGCAAGATATAACGAGGCTGTGCTTGGAGGATAGAATGTCTTGACGGAATGGTTCAGAAAAGTTAAGACCATCGTATATGAGTTCTTGCTTTGGCATTGTATTATCGTCTGATGATTTGGGTACGCCATAACCAACAGAGGCATAGCCTTTCAAACGTTTACGATAGATGGAATCGCATAAGGAAACACGAATGTCTATGTAATCATAGATTCGCACCTCTTGCTTTGCCTTCGTAATCCTGATGAAGTCTGCTCTGCATATTGAGCAATATTGCCTTCCATGAGATCGGAAGTACAAGGAAACAACGTGTCAAGTCTGGGATAATCAAATCCTTCTCCGATGTAATTGCCGGTAGCAACGATTATCAAAGACTCAGATGTTGGAATCTGCCCCAATCGCTCCATTGCAATTCTTTTTTCTTTTGTTGAATCTGCTCCAACAAGACTGATGACATGGTTCGCATGAGGTTGCAGCATATCTGCCAATATTCTTACATGGGAAGTGAGTTTTGTTAGGATGATTGGAAGTTCGTCCTTCATCAATTGTTTTTCTTACGTCACCAACGATAAGATTGTTCCACCCCGTCTGTTGACAAAAGCTTCTAATGTTTGGGTATAGGCTCTTTGGCGTCGGACGAAATCGTTTATGGAAAAGAGGTAAAACGAGGACGAGTGCGTTTGAAGTTTTGTCATTCATCTGCGTTTTCGCATCAGCGGTATATCTGACTTTTTCCATTACTGCATGAAAAATACTGGCTGATGTCCGTCCTGCATATCGGTGGCAGTAAGTCCATAAACATAGTGCGCCCGAAATCTTGTTTCAGGACAAGTTTGAAACTATGGAGGAGACATGATGCACTCGTCAACGATTATCATTCCATAATCCTTAACAAAGGGCTTTTATTTCATTTTCTCTGACAAGACTCGTTCAGTTAATGCAATGATTCCATGAATATATCTTTGCAGAGCATACTAGACCCGATAGGCGACAGTCCTTTTTCTTCACTTTAAGTGCTGCTGACTATTTTGTTTATCTCCAGAAATTCTCCAATTGCTTTTTCCATTGGTCAAGCAAAAGACTTGCGATGAAATAACATCAAGGTGTTCACTTTGCGCTTGACAATCGTGACAATGGCAAAAATCGTCTCTGCTGAAAGCTGTGGTTGCAGACAAGGCAACAGTATTAGCAAAGATATTCCATGGCCTCTGCTGCTCCTCCTGAAGTTCACCTTGAATGAAACATTGATGCTTCTCCCATGAAAGGTCTCGGTCATCACAGTACATGGCATCGTTACCTTTCAGAATTTGGTCACATCATCTTCACAGCTACTGAGGCATGCAAAGATAATTATCCAATGAGTCACTTCCGGAACAAGAGATACATGTCAGGTGAGTATCGTATGTTGGTAAACTCTTGCTACTCTGCTTGGCATAGAACTCAGGATTATGAAGCTGCCATTCTCTCTTAGAAAGAGGATTAATGATTTTAGATGGAATATCGCCAAAGGACGTAGTCTGTTCTCTCTGTCAGGGTGATGCTTCGTGAAAATCATCTTTGACAATAGACTCTGATTTTGGTGTTTTCCCTAAGGTTTGCTTTTCACTGCTTTTTAGTAAGCTCACCCATTGATGCTATGTGCGTCGGAGGATATTGTCAACTTCGTTTCAGATAACTTTAATATGAAGAAGAAAGTCCCATTGGTCTGGAAAAGTTACGAATTTTTCATCCACAAAGACACTGTTACCTTTCTTATGAACATCTCCCTCTGTAGCGGTAATGCGACAAGGTTGCCAAACCACCTTCAGGCAAAGTATCTTGGTTGGGAAAAGAACTGGTCGTATGACTCTAAAAAGAAAGCTCGGACTTCCTTTGTTCATTGCTTCCGTCAAAATTGCCTCTACCAAGCTCTTTGCCTTAATGGCGGTAATGGCATGATAGAAGAAAATCCACACATGAGCGTTATTGCCAGAGCGAGAACGCCTCGATGTAATAGGGAATGTTCCATTCTTTACAAACAGAGACAAAAGCCAACACGTCATTCTGATAGTCATGCTCGCAACTCTTGTCATCGAAATCCGTACAGAGAAAGAAGCAAGTGTTATCCTCCAACATTGGATATAAAACCATGACATCACGGCACAAAGCACCTTTTCCTGCGAGATGGTTGTAGATATGTTCGTATGACAAAGGCGCAAACTCGACGGTTAGGCATTTCTGCACATTTGTGCTTTTCTTTTGTCGCAAAAACTCTGTTCCATTCACGTTCATATACGTTGATAGCCTGATCTCTTCGTAGCATCGCTATACTACCTCTTGGCAAACACATCCTCCCGTCCTTTGAACAAGCTTTGGAACAAAGCTACCTCTCCTGTAATGAAAGTTTGTTTGAATAGGTTTCTACTTGAGGTATGGATACAGCAATACAATCCTTCTGTTCCTTAACTCATAAGGAATCATATTTCGCAAGAAGAGCCTTTAGTCTTGCATTCTTCTTCCAATCATGAAGTTTTGTAAGAATATCACCTTTGCTTACATCCATAACCGTGCTACTTTTTAGCGAATTTCCTTTTTGTGCCATCTTAATGGCATTTTGCTCAACTCATAATCACCTCTCCTTCCATCGCATCAATCACCTTGTCTCGCAGCCAGAGTTGCAGCATTTCGTTTTCGTCAACATTGAAATATTTTGCCAATAGAATCACTTGACTTTTGGCCTCGCCTGTCGCCACGTTCTATCTTGCTGAACATAGGAGTATCAACTCAAGATGCCGCCAATTGCCGTCTGCAACACTCGTTTTCGTCTCTCAGTGACCCAATTTTGTTTCCTAATAACATATTTAATTTTTGGGTTATATTAGATAATGATTATATCATTCGTCATATTTCGTTAAATTTCGGACGGATTTAATGATTTTTGACGGATTAGCCCTCGTCTCTCGTTATAAATAGCGAATTGTGGTCGCACTATGACCTTTTTACCCTTGATAGAGGTGTAAAAGGTCGTAATTCATCTATTACGTCGTTTAGCTTTCGTCGAATTTCGACGGGTTAAAGCGAATTTCGACGGGTTTATTTGCAATTTTCGTCGAATTTCGACGGATTCTCTATAGGATGAACCAATTTCGGCCATCTGTTTTAATTAGAGATTCTGCTTTTCATCGTCTTTAATAAATTCCAAGACTGCGTAACCTTTGTTCTTCCGTCTTATTGATGGCAGACATCTTTTGATATATCTATAGATGCTGTCACGTTTCGCACCTCATCTCCCTGCATTTTGAGATATTGAAGAATCATTGACGAAGTTTCTCTATCCAACTTCTTTGTCTTGGTGTATGAAGGTAGTGGTGTGTCCTTGGTTACACCCAATGAGATGTTGCACTTGCGTGTCACCTCAATCGTCCTCTATTTAGAAGGTCTTTCACACATCTATGTATGGTCTGTCTTTTTCTGCACGGCATCGAGTGAGATGCAATCCCAAAGTGTGGGTGTGTTGTCGACAACGTCGGTGTATCGTTTGTTGATTTATTGCCATATGCGTACCACCACTTTCTTTTCACCGCATCATCTCATAATCAGGTATCGGGAAGCGTCTGCGCCATTGCTCACTGAACATCTTCGATGCCACGACTTACGGTATCAATCATATATGAAGTCAACCATAGCCCTACACAGACATTCATTGCGTGAAATAAGTCTGAGGTTCCTCATTTCAAAAGCATTCTCCAAAGTACCAGAATGAAAGAACCGGCATTGGAATAATACAAGTAGCCGACTCTCGAAGTTGATACGTTGTTGTAGCTCGTAGTCTTGATGGGCACATACAGCTATGAAGAGCCTCGCTGATAGTATAGTCGTCATATTGCTCATCGTATCAGGAAAAGCGTATCACCGTGCATTTCACGTAAAGCTAAGGTTTTTCTATCTTTGATAGGGATTTCATCCACTCGTCAAGATAAACGGTACTGTGAAATGTTCATAATCAACCACTCTTGATTGGCATCACGACGTGTCCAAGTCACCGTGCAACGGCAGGACGCAGCTTGAAGGCAGATTCGTATCTTGCTAAGTAGGATACCTGTAGCACGTAATGCCACCATTCTTGAAAGTCCACATTTGCTGAGGAATGTCTCACACCCAATCATTCACCTCCGCTGCTGGTATGCGGTCTATGAACCTTTAAACATCTGTCTGGCTTTAGCAACAGCCACCCTTTCGTCAAGGTCGTCAATCGTAGCATCGTGCAAGCAATCTCCGCAGACCAATCCTTTGCGTTATAGATAGTCTCTTCAAGAATGGCAGCCAGTCTTTCGCCCGCTCATTTCCACTACGAACTCCTCTATCCGCCGCCATGCTTTTCTGTGGGCAAGTACATAGGGTGACGAGGCAGATGCTTAGAATATGGATTATCCATACCTCTTCTGCGTATCGTCAGTTATAAACTCTCACTGACAAATCCTTCTGATGAAAGATATGTACATTGTTCCGTGAGCTTGAATGTTGCTGATTGTATTGGCTGGTTGTCTATTGAATGTCAACCTTGAAATATCAGTTCCGACTATTTGGCAAGGGTCTGTCTTTCACACCTATCACCAGATGTCCACCATCCATGTTGGCGATAGCCGACACATAGGGAAATCATCGTCATCCTTCTCGTTCCCACAGAACGAGTTTTTCAGACTTTAAATTCCTTCCACTACACCGAGCATTCTCTCTTTGTGGATACTCACCTGAGAAGATATTGTTGTAGTTCGAGTTCGGTCATATATATATTAAATCTTATTTATAATCGTATACAGTGATGTTTAGTTATAAAATAGTATTCTGCCACATATGAGAGTTTTTATTATCTCCGTATGCGATTTTTGCTTTGATTCATAATCCGTTTAGAAAGTTTGGAGTACAGAAAATCGTCATTCAAAAGTCTTATGAAACTATCCTGAGATAATGTAATTAATTTATCATTGATTTTCAATACATTTTTAAGACATCATGATTTCGCCAAAATCAAAATATCTTTAGGAATCTCTGTACAGGAGAAGAACTAATGCCCCACACTCAATGAGCAAAAGAAATTTCTAATCTTTCTTGTGCCACCTTCATACTATCAACGATATTCAGTCTTTTCAATATGAGTTAATGCCTCTGACGTAATGTCCTATAATGATTGATGCAAATTTTATTATTATCAAGGTACGGACAATTTGTGGAGTAAAAAATTCATTATCAAACATTAGTGCGTCTATTTGTGAATCCAAGTTAAATACTTCTTTAACCAAATCAAACTCATAAGCCTTATCAGACATAGACATAACAGTCCTTTTTCACTTTATCTGAAAAGAAATGAATCTGGTTTGCCACGGACGGTAAATTGTCTTATCTGTATAATAGACGCTGTTAGGAGTTTCGAAAATTAACACCTGAAATTATTTCTAATCAGCATTGCGTAGATCTTCAATATCACTAATCGGACGGTCGAATACATAAGGTGTCAAAAGCAGGTGGTATGTTCGATATTATTTTTCTTCGACAGTGAACCATCGACTATATCCATAGCCACGCTTTCGTACATAGCTTTTTGGCGATATATTCTGTCGACAATATATTGTTGAAGTTCAATGAACTTGTAGGAATATAATATTTCATGATTAATAATCTTCATTTCTCATCAATTTCGTTGTTTTATAGAGCTGCGAATTAATATTCGATAATGGAAGGAAGCATAGATGAGCACTATCACATATAAAATTGCGATATGCACGAGTCATAGCATTATTACCAATGCTTTCATGATCAGATTTTGGACCTGAAAAGTTTTCTATGTAAGGTAAGAACATAGTTTCAAATTGTAAACCTTTGCACCATGATAGGTCATCACCTTTTGGGTTTAGATGAAAAATTAAGACTGTCCTGACTATTTCTAAAGTCTTCACGGTCAATAATCTTAGTTCGTAATTACCTCCCAATGATTTTAACTGGTATATACCGTCTTTCAATATAATCATTATCTGGCAACAAAATAGCAACGTTCGTCATGTTATTTCTGCAGATAATATCATGTATAGCCTTTTATTTTGGTTTTCTTCATTATTATACTGATGAATCCTGGTACTGCAGCTCTGCTGTTTTGCAAGTGCTTGATAAATGGGGGCAAATCCCACACCCGATTGGTTGCACAACTTTTTGGGTAAACGGCAAAGGAAGACGATAGCTGTGATATAATTCTCAATTTTTTCACCTTCATATTAGGGACTACGGCATTTATTCTATCCAGAGAAACAGCTTTTTCTTAAGTCCTTCTATATATAGACTGCGCAGTATCTCCAAAAAGAAGAAATGCTTATTTGTCGCAGCTAAGAATTTCGAATCATCATCGCTAAAATCTCGAATTTCATCGACTATAATATAATCAGCTGATGGCACATATGGAATTTCTGTTGCCATTTTCGTCCTTAGAGTAAAACTACTATAAAACGGCCTCTCTCCTTTCACGTTTGGTACTTCCATTCCATAGTGATAATAAAATCATTAGGTAAGTCCCACCTTTGCTTCTGCTAGAATTCACATATTTGCACAGTGCCTTGTATATACTTCATACCTTTTATAATTGCGGCCGTACCTTTTTGTATAGGCCAGAGCTGACTAGAGCTCAGCACGTGACTTACTGCCTCCCTGCACAACTCTGCGACTATGCAGGATTTATCAAGCTGCTCTTGCTTATGAGGACCTTAATCTTGGTTGCTCACTCAAGTCTCGGATTCTTTTATCATCCAGTTCTCATAATTACAATATAGTCTTAAGTTTGTTCTATATATTCTCCAAGCAATTTCTGCTTAACCATCATTACAACGAGAATAGGTCAGGTTGAAATTTTCAACCCCGAATTACGGTTTATAATCCTCGACTTGACAAGCAGCAGATGCTTTATCAATATTTTGGGCAGCCAATCATTAGATACTGTTGTAAGATGTGATATCTGCCAACAAATAACCCACAATCTGTTAGCTGGGAGAAAATACATTATATTATGTCTATGGATTACGTTCTTCAAATTGTTGACATAAGTTACAATTCACAAATAGCTTTAAAGGATATAATAAAATCATAAGCCTGAAGTATATTATCTGTAACAATTTCAAACTGTAAAAATCATCTATCAACAAAAATTAATTGACAATCAATCCAGACTTCCGTGTGCTGATACCACATCAAGAATTTCCACCAAATTTCGTAGTATGAGTGTTTCCACCACGCGAATTTCTATTTTCTTGATACAGAAGAAAGTTGTTTGAAACTGCAACTATAAAACCAACGAGCTCACTCTCCCCACTCACCCCAAAAAAATCAAAGACTGACAATTCCTCTTTATCTTGATATTGTATGTAATTATTTTGTAAATACTTTACTAAAATTAGGTATGACTCAGAATAGCTTCTGGGAAATAGGTTCCTGAGATAACCTAAGATATCCTCTTGTCCCCAGTCAAGGACAAGATCTTTTTCTTTTCATTATATATAGCAGACAATTATTAAATAGTAACTAACGAACCAGATAGGTGGAGTGATCGTGTCTAACTTCTGAATTGTTCATAAATGATTTCGTGCGAGTGTTATGCAGACTTTTTGTTATGAGAATTGTCTAAATTTGGCTATAAAAACTACGCAAACTCTATTCGAGTAGCAGTCGACAGTGGCAGAAATCTTTGATTTTTCTCCCTCGAATTTGACAACCATGCGGCAGCTGGTCGCTATTTTACGCCAAACGTCGCGTCTGTGTTCTAACACTGATTATCTTGTCCTACATTTCTTGGTCGGTGTTCCTAATCCAATCTTTAGCGGCCACCATCCCACCGCTGTCAGTTGGTCATGCGCATCCGTTTGCGCCCAAGCGAGACGGTATGTGTCGGCAACTGCATGACATGTGATCTACTGAATGAAAGGAAGCTGTGCTGATAGTATCCTTTTGTCTAAGTGACATCCTTTTGTGGCAAAAAGTTTTGTCCAGCTTGGAAAAGCACATTCTCTGGGTGAAATTCAGTACAACCGTTCCGCGTCATCCTGCAAGGAACTTAAGTTGACAGAAGCGCCTCTCTATTCTTTTGATACGTCGGCGACAGCTTCACGTTGCTACAGCGGTAGCAATGAGACCGTAATATATAGCATTAGCCTCCTTATCGTTGAAATCTATACGCCGTCTGTGAGAATTTGCGGCGAACTATGTCCCGTTTTCTATGAAGCGAATAAGTACGCTTTGAAATCTTGATTGTCTGGTCTGTCTCATCATGCTGTTTACACTCAGCTTCTCTTGTTGTCGCTTTTCTCTCTTCCGCTTCCTGCTCCGCTGGGTTTCACACGTTCAATGGCTTCTAACTATTTCAGGCTGTTGCTTCAACTCGTTCCATTGCATGATGGAAAAGTTTGTACTTATGACAAGAGGGCATTATCATCACGTCATGCTGGCAAAGTTCGCTATTAGCAGGTAGTCAACCATTTTCGAGACCATCTATCACTCTTCATCCTTTTGAATGGTCACACGCTTTGCTATGTTCGCTCTTCAAGTTGGGAGATGTTCACGTTCCTTTGGCGCTCTGCTCTAGTCTCAGCGTTCTCGTGAAAACAAGAACCTTGTGTCTCTTTAATAAGACGTTTGCCGAGGTTCTGCATGTAGCAGGTGGGAAGTCTTGTTAACTGATATCTACAGTTGTACGCTGTAATCAACTTGAAAAGCATTGCCCTTTTCTCAAATCTATTAGCTATGAGGTAAGAGGAAGAAGATACGAAGCCATTGGTTTTGCCAACCTCTGGCGGCTATGAACTTCGGGACGACAATATGTTCAAAGGAACGATTGCCCCAAAGGACATCACCCGATATTTGAGAACAAAAGCACAGCCCGTCTGCCTCGTTCGAGGAATTTATGGACTTTCTCTTCCTTTCAATGAAAGAAGAAGTGAATAACCGCTGCCTTGTGATGAACTCTCTGAGCAACATTGGAAGAAGTATCAGCCACCTGAACAACCATCAAGTATCTTCTATCCGTACTTTCCTTGATAACGACGACGCGGGGCGGAGAGCAGTACTGGAATTTGTAAAAGGCAGGTTTTAAGGTAGAAACATGTCTGTACATTATGGGAACTTCAAAGACCTCAACGAGTATCGTGTCAGCCGTGTTCGTGAGCAGCAGAAAAAGTTGGAGAAAACTCCAAAAACAAGCAATAAAACCCAAAACAAGTCAAACTTAAAAATACGATGAGAGCAATGAAAAGATAAAAAGCAAGCAGAGGAGATAGACCAATCCATAAAAGAAGCGTTCAGCATGAACAGACAGGAAAGTAATGAAAGAACAGACAGGAAAAGTCTTACATACTACTTGGGAGATACAGAAGACGAGTAGGAAGAACAACAGTGCAAAAAGCTCCATCAAAGGAAACGGATTGCCAGAAGTAATAGCTTCCGAGTCTGCACAGCACGCAGAGAATGCAACCGTTCAACGGCGTATCAGTACCAAGATGAGACGGGGAACGCTCGAAGCCTATAAACAGACTTTCCTTGTTCCTACAAAGTTGAACGACCGAAAGGCGGTTTATCTGAGCAGGAGACACAGGAACGTGCGGACTTTCATCGTCCGTAGGTTGGGCGACAAGGGAGCCAACGTGTCAAGCTTTCATTGAGAACCTCGTGCGCACGCATTTGGAGGAATACGGCGAGGATATAGAAAAATGGAGGAGACTATAAAGCGCAGGGAAAAAGGGTCGACGGTTTTACTCAAAATCCACGACCTTTTTAGAGAATACGATAACGGCAATTTACTGAACAGGCAGAATGGTGGGAGTACCACGAACGCAGTTAAACACAGAATGCAGTGCATTCGTTTTCAAGCAGAAAAATACTTTATGTGTAAACGGCCTATTGGGTAGCATTGCAAGACGTCAGTTTGTACCCACAACTGCGCTTGCTCCCTTGTGAGACTGTCGGGAGATTAGACCGTAATCACCCGTTCTCATCGGTCAGTGTTCAGGAATTAAGCAAGATTGAAAACAAAGAAAAGAGGACTTTTATATGAACAGACATAACAGCAAGACTGCCCGATGGCAGCAAACAGGAGAAGGAAGAACTACGGATGAACAAGACGGAATTCATCAAGGTAAGATGCACCTTAGAGGAAAAGCAGCGTATCAAATCAAAAGCGGAAAGCACAGGACGGAAGTTCTCAGATTACTGCCGTGAGATACTCCTTAACGGAGAAGTAACAGCCGTTCCCAAGATGACAGACAATGAGAGGGAAGCCATAGAGGTGTTGAGACGAACGGCCTACTTTTTACACATGTTTCCAACCTTATCAAGGTAAAGGATGATGTGGGTACTGATTACTCAAAGCCTTTTCCTATTTGGCAAGGGAAGCATTTAAGCGTTGCTCTTTTAATCCCAAATACCGTATTGAGGAAAGAGCAATTAAACTCTTAAATCTGATGGAGAATGATAGGGAAATGTAAGGCTATTGCGCATGGTAGCAATGCACTGGAGTATATTTTCAGAGAGGGGGAACTCGGTAAAACGCTTCTCTTTCACAATCTCTGTGGCACTATGCCAAAAGAGATCTACGAGGAAATGAAGATGGTCAGCGATTACAATACACGTTGCAGAAACAAGTTCCTGCGTATTGAAATCGGCATTGCACCACAGGATGAGAAAAGATTGAGTCTTGCGTCTGTCCGTAACCTTGCGTCAAACTTTGCAATACGCATGGAACTTGCCAACCATCAATGGGTGGCAGTAACACACAAGGATACCGATAATATGCATATCCATATTATTGCCAATCGCATCAGCCTGTACGGAGAAGTGTATGATACCACCTTTGTGAGCAACAGGGCAGCAAGGGTGGCAGAGGAACTCAGCCGTAAGTATGGTATGACCATCGCAAAGGAAGTCAAGGCGGAAAAGAAACACAAAAAGACAAAATCCAGCCCAACAAGAGAACAAACAAAGCAGCAGGTACAGAAGATATGCTATGCCCTACTTGAAAAATATAAAGGCACAGGCATCACTGGGCACTCCATGTTCCTCTACGACCTTAGCAAGAGTGGTGTAACCATTGAACGCTTGAAAAACAAGCAGGGCAAGGTATATGGCTTGAAGTTCTCATATGCAGGACAATCGTTCAAGGCATCTGAAATCGGCAGGGAGTTTGGTTACCGTTCCTTGCAGAAGAACTTTGAGATAAGCAACAAGACAGAACCAAAGAAAGCCACGACAATGGCAGATGAGCCGGTAAAGAGCAAAACTCAATCCGATACAGGTTATCAACTTGTTCCTCCCAGCCGCTCTATACGTCACCTGCCAACACAAATGAAAGTTCATCTATTGCACGCCGTAGGCAATGTAGCAAGTACAGCCATACAATGCAGCCGAAGAAATCATTTCCGGAGCAGGCGGGTTAATCAACCCACAGACACACGGTGATGATTATGCTGAGACAGCATGGCAGCACTAGGCTCAGAAACCAAGCCAAGAAAAAAAGAAGAAAAGAGGAAGAGGATTGTAAACCACTTTTCTCAATTCCTAGTCTCTATCCCAAAAACTAAGACAAAGCAAAAGAGAGAAATTATCAAAAACGCTTGTTATTCAAAGCAAATGATTATCTTTGCAAATAGAATCAAGCGTTCTTTGTTAATGCAGAAACCTGCGATTGAAAGTATTTCGCTCTGTTTCCAAATCGTTACCTGTTTAGTTTACACAATAAGGTAACTTTTTATTTTCAATTAGATACATTTTAAGAATTATCTTACGACGTGAATACATTTCAAACGGATTGCGAATATGTTGTGAATACTCCACAAATGCGCCATATTTATCCACGAAATCGCCACAAAACACCCTGTAAAATATATACGAAACCCCCACGCAAACACCCAACGAACACACCGCAAGGCGTAGGGGCAGATCTCATCGTGCCCGTGTCCTTACATAACCAAATACGCATTTTTACATTATCAAATCCATATATTCATTTCATCGCACACGTATGTCCACATTTTAAAATACATATATTCACATCGCCACACACGTATTTTCGTTCCTCATTTCGTGGGTGCTGCATATGCGGGCACGATAAATATGCCCCTACGGCTGCTGACGGATTGCCAATCAATGTTGCGAACGGACTGCAATCAACACAATATTTAAATGAAAACCCACCTTTCTGCGAAACAAAAAGGTAGGGTTCTAATTTTAAATGGGCTATATTTAGCTAACCTATTTAATGCTTTTTATTTAAACTTCATACCCTAAGTTCCACATTATAAAGCTATAAATGTCGGCTTGCTCTTCCAGTTGTTTAGCCAGTGGTTTGCCACTCCGTGCCCCTGCTTTACTATCAATACGAATAAGAACAGGTGCTGTTCCGCTTTTGGCATTCCTGCAAAGTTGCAGCAAATTTAAACGAGTGTGCAGGCACAACACGGTCGTCGTGGTCGGCTGTTGTTACGAGTGTTGCAGGATAGCTTACACCTTTCTTCAGGTTATGGAGGGGCGAATAAGCACGCAAATAGTCGAACATAGCTTTGCTATCCTCGCTTGTTCCATAGTCGGGAGCCCAATTCCCAGCCTATAGTAAACTTGCTGATAGCGCAGCATATCCATAACTCCCTACTTGCGGTATGCACACTTTGAAGAGGTCGGGACGCTGTGTCATACATGCACCTACCAGCAAACCGCCGTTGCTTCCACTCCATTATAGCTATGTGTTCTTTACTTGTAAAGTGGTTAGAACGAGCCATCTCGGCAGCCGAAATAAAAGTCGTCGAACACGTTTTTGCTTCTGCATTTTCGTACCAGCAACGTGCCATTCTTTTCTCCATATTCGCTTCCTCCGCGTAGGTTTACCCGACATATACACCGCCATTCTCAAGGAATGGTATGCGCATAGACGAGAAATTGGGCGATAACGATACATTAAAGCCACCATATCCGTATATCAACACTGGGTTCTTTCCGTTTCGTTTCAGTCCTTTTCGGTAGGTTAAGAAACATTGGAACGTGCGTTCCGTCTTTTGCTATTAAAGAACACTTGTTTGTGGGATATTGGTTAAGGCTGAACTTAACCCTAGGTTCGGTGTAAACAGAACTCTTGTTTTGTGCCATGTCGTACTGGTAAATGGCACCTGAACGGTGAACGATGCAAAGCTATAGAAGCATTCTTTTTGTCCACGTTCGCCACTAAAAGCTCGCCCGTCCCACGGTTGGAAGCTTTATTTCGTTAAGTTCTTTTGCCATCTAAAGAGTATACATAAAGGTGTGTAGATGCATCTTTGCTATAGCTAAGCACCAGTTTATCGGCGGCGAATTGTGCATTTTCGAGCACGTTTTTGGTTTCTCCTACAAGTTCTTTCCAGTCTTTAAAGCCTGGTTTATGCACGTTTGCCACCATTATTCTCCCTTTGGTGCGCCATCGTTAGTAAGCAACAAATGTTATCGCCTACTGTTCCAATGGGATTATACTGCAAATCCATATTGAAGTCATCTGTATAAACTGCGAATTAGGTACTGTAGGTCGCGCACATATAGGTTCATGCCAGAGCCTGCCCCACTTTCGTAGAGAAACATAATGGTTTCTTCTTTGTTCAGCGATACCGAATAGAAGCGTAAAGGTTGGGTTGGATTTTGGTAAAACAACACATCTTGACTTTGTGGCGTACCTATTTTGTGGTAGTAAATCTTGTGTATTTCGTTCTTTGAGCTATACTCTTTGCCCTTTTCAGGTGCATCGTAGGCACTGTAATAGAGCTTTCATTTCCACACCATTTTGCACCTCCGAACTTAGCCCATTCTATGTGGTCGGATAGCACTTGCCCGTTGCTACGTCCTTAACGTATATTTCTTTGCCAGTCGCCACCACTGCGCGAGATTACGTAAGCCATGTGTTTTCCATCTTTAGAGAAGCTTATATCTTGCAAAGCAACGGTACCATCGGTACTTAATTTGTTGGGATCGAGAAACTCATGGAGTGTTCCTCCCAGTTCGTTCATCTGGTAAAGAACACTTGATTCTGTAGTCCGTTGTTCTTATACATACACCATTTGCCGTTGTTTTCGAAATGGAGCGCTCACCTTTTCATAGTCTGCCACCTCTTTAAAACGCTGCAAAAGCTTTGCGCGGAATGGTATTTTTCGCCAAGTATTCGTTGTTACTTTGTCTCTGCAGCCACCCATTCGGCTGTTTCTTTACTTTCATCGGCTTCCCAAAGGACGGAAGGGGTCGGGTATTTTCACACCAAAGTAGGTGTCTACTGTACCATCTTTTGGTGCTTTAGGGTAATTAATGTTTTGTGCAACCATTGTTGTTGTTGTCAGTGTAGGTACCGACAGTGCTACGAAATGTTTCATTTTTGTATAATAGGTTTATGTTATTTTCGATGACTCGAACGCCACAAAGATACTAAGAAAATTCCTATTCTGAACGGCTATTGCCAAACTTTTTGACTTACAGTTCTCGCCGTACAAACTTTTAATAACTACCTTTGCAGAACACATGTTACAAGTACTATGAACAGACAAAAAGATGAGACACAACCTTCGAAGGAAGGCATTTTGCGGCAGAGCGTCCCTTTACACTGAACTGTTTTTTTCACCAAAAAGGCAGATGCCATATACCGGCTGACTTACATTTTTGTCAGCGTTTTCGCCCAAATATGGCGACCGCACAGTAGACCAAATGGTACAGCAGCCCGTTCGGGTAAGCAAAAATATCGTGGAAGGAATAGAAGATGGCAACACATCGACGGAGATGGAGCTTGCTTTCTCAATGTTTCGCGCAGCTCATTGCAGGAGTTACGCGAAGACTACAACGACTTTTTACACACGCGCGGTCTTGCTTGCTGGACATCGAAACACCATCGTTACGATGCAATGCTTGGCTTTTGCAAGCATCATAACAAGGCAGAAGATTATCTTTCGTATGCCAACAGGTGGACGGCAGAGGAGTTTTGCAACACGTTGCTCACACTTTGCCACATCACAGACAAGATGATGTGCAACTATCTTGCCCGTTTGGAGAAGCAGTTTGTAGAGCAAGGCGGCATCAAAGAACGCATGCACGCTGCCCTGCATAGTGCTACAGAAAGGAACAAGACGAGCTGTTAAAAAGGCTACAAACAGAGAATATACAGCTGAAAGAAGATGTTAAGAGGTTGCAAGCGGAAGTGAAAAGGCTACAAGAAAGGTTGGCGCAGCGGTAGCGCAATGCCCCTTGGAGGTTGTAGGGATAGTAGGAATGCTAGTTTTTCTAGTACCCTAGGATTCCTAGGAATACTAGAAACCCCTACAAAAGCTTATGCCCACAAGAAAGCTAACCTCTACTTCCTCGCTTTTCCCTGCATATTCGAATAGCGAAGAGGGCAAATGGCAATATCCCGTAGGGTTTTTGTCGAGATAATCTTGGTGGTAATCTTCTGCCGAATAGAAGTTTTTCAGTGGTAATAGTTCTACTTCGAGCGGCACAGAGTATTTGCGTTCTTCGGCATCGAACACCTTTCTAATAATAGGAAGGTCGGTTGGTCGGTGTAATACACGCCTCGTTTCTGTATTGCGAACCACGATCGTTGCCTCTGCCTATTGTAACTTGTGGGGGTCTATAGAAGCAAAGTATAGCTTTTGATAAGAAATGCTAACGACACCACCGTAGGGTCGTATTTAATGCGCACAGCTTCGGCAAAACCAGTGCCATCGGCACACACTTGCTCGTAAGTTGGGTGGTTTGTGTGTCCGTTAGCATAGCCCACTTCTGTCCATAGCACTCCTTTTATTTGCTTAATATAGTGTTCTGTGCCCCAGAAACAGCCTCCAGCAACGTATATTTCTTTCTCTTTGCGCACCCATTTGGTGTACTCTCCGTAGCCTTCTTGCTCCATTTGGTCAAGCGGAATAAAGCGCAACGATGCACTGTTTATACAATAACGCTGCCCTCCTTGTGCGGTTGGACCATCGTTAAACACGTGTCCAAGATGAGCATTTCCCGTTAAACTTCTCACTTCAGTACGTTGCATACCATGCGAATTGTCGGCTTTTTCTACCAAAAGACGCTTGTCTATGGGTTTAGAAAAGGCAGGCCAACCACACCCAGAGTCGTATTTGTCGGCAGAAGAGAATAGCGGTTCGCCCGTAGTAACGTCTACATAGATTCCCGGACGAAACTCTTTGTCGTACTGGTTGGTATATGGTTGTTCTGTTGCAGCGTGTTGTGTAACGGCATATTGCTCGGGGGTGAGCTGGCGACGTAGTGTTTCGTCGTCGGGACGAGTGAATGTTTTTGTTGTCATTTTCGTTGTTTTTATTTGTGTGTTGCCACGTTCGTTGGTGGCTATTCGTGGACTATTACTGCACGATGTTACTACTGAAGCAGCAAGCAAAAGACAGAGTGTGAACAGAAGACAGTCCTCTAACTACTGAAAAATGTTTTTAAACTTGCATTGGCGTAGCAAAAACGTTGCTGGTGCGAGGTTCTACTTTTTGTATCATTGGTGCATTTGTCTTTTTGTTTTACGTTTACTAAATTATAAAAAGTATTTATTTGGTTTTTACCTTTGATTTTATTTAACTCAAAAATAATTACAAACAGGGTGTTTATGGCTATTTTTACCCATTTATAATATATTTTTACCTTTCTATTGAATTTGTCTGTATGTGTGAAAATATATTTATAACTTTGCGAAAGTAATGTTAGAAATAGCATAAATAGTCGTAAAAATCAAAATAAAATGGTTGATTGGCAATGCCAAACAGCCGCTCTCAATAAGTTTAATTTAGTATTTTTATTTAATCAATTAGTTATGAAGAAGAAAGCATACATTACCCCTTATCACCACCATTACGCCTCTTGCTGTATATGGAAGCTTATGCTCGATAGTAGTGAAAGCATAGGCGATGAATCGTTAGGAACACCTGTTTACATGATGCCCAACAACCCTTTTAGGAAACCGGAGCGGAAAAAACACAGTGGGGATACCGCTAAAAAGTAACCACAAAAAACAATGGAAGTTGTGCAGAAACCAACAAAGCAGGTTGTTAATCTTAATAAAGGCTCGACAGAACCACGGTTTTGCTGAGCCTTTTTATGGAAAAGAAGAACGCCAACTAGACTAAGAAGCCAAAGCTAAGCTGTTTTGATAACACTTATAGGATTTAGATTTTCGGAAAAAGCAAAACAAAAACAAAAAACATAGGCGTTTTTATTTTCATGTTTTAAACAAAAATGGATATATTTGCACAGAAATATGCTTTTACTAAGCAAATTGATTTTTTATGAGAATGCCTATATGGCATTTCTCCAAATGCCAAAAATAAAAGCCGCGATGGCTAAAAGGAATAGTTATTTAATTGTTAATGACTACCATCTAGCGTTTTTGGTAGCTTTTTAGGTTTTTAGTTATTAGAACTAAATTTTATATTGTTATATATGCATTTGCTAACTATTTAATTATTTAATGAATGCACTATAAGAAGAATTTAGTATGGATCGGGAGATTAATATGAATTTATTAACAATATCAACTCTACAGATTATTTAGACAAGAAATATAGGTTGGCTGTGAGGCTAGCCTATATTTATAAGCAGTCTCTAGTTTATTTTACCCATAAAAACCATTTTCTTGTTGCCCCATTATATACACGATATATTTTAAATAGAAAAACACTGCAGACATAAAAACCCCTTTTTGCATCTGTAAAACCATACTTTATGCGTGCAAAACCATACTTTGCAATGCAAAAAGGGGGTTTTTGTTTTTCAAACACTGGGTAGGCTGTTTTATAGTGTGTATATAGTAGGCTAAAAGCCATAGTATCAGGCAGAAAGACCACCGTTTTCTATTTGTTTATAGATAGCCATTGCCACCCTTTGCAGCTGCAAAACCCGTTGGCAGATGTAGGGTTTGTGCATTGGTTTCGTGTACTTATTCTACGGCTTACATGGTTTTGCAACGCAACTATATATATAGGTGTAAATACTATTGATGAAACCAGAACAAAAGTCTATGGTTTTACAAAAATACCCTTATAAAGATGCGTAGATATTCGGATATTTTGTGTAAGTTTGCAAAACAGAGTTGTAACAGATGGATTCGCCGATGTTAAACCACACCAGCTTGCTCTTGCTGTTTGGTTTAACCTGACTGTCAAACACAACTTTTGCAAACATTGCATTTAAAACAGAAAGAAAAGAGAGTGAAAAAGAATAAAACTATGAATACTACATTAACACACAACCTTTGCAGCGGCTGTATATGGGCTTGTAATGGGCATACTATGGCATTCAGCATACGTCCGCAGTTGATTCATCAAGAAAAGCTATATATTAGCTATAACAAAATTACTGGTTTCCCACTCAGCTTTACGCACTGGCTATGATGGTTTCTTTTGCAACTGTAACCCTATTTAATAATATATTTTCGTTCATAGGTCCCATTTGTATTGTTGGCTTTTATACATGGTTATGAACATTGTTTTGATAAAAGCCATACAGCGAAAACGGCAATGGTTACGTAAAAATCCTAACTATGCAACACTAACTTTCAAGGTTGGAGGTAGTTTTCTTGTACCTAATATACCTATGATTGTGTCGGTAGACGAAGATGAATATGCCTTAGACACCGTTTGTTGGATAGGAAAGAAATGTTTAATAACAGCTGGAACGCATCGCATTAAGTTTAAGTTAGAAAAGCGTCTTCCTAAAAGATACAAGAACAGAGTTCAACTTTTTAAACAATATATAGAGGCAGATTTCCAACCAGGAAACATATATTGCGTTGAAGAAGATATACCAGACGAGCATCTTACCTTACATTCTATGTATAAAGAAATGGTAGACCAAAAACCAAAAGTATGATAAACACCACATTAAACATACCCCTTTTCTTGCCCATAACAACTGTAGATTATGTTTCTTGGCTATTTTTCATTTGTTTTTTCCATGCTATTGTAGGCTTATTTTTCCTGCGTTCGAAGTTTAGACATCAGGAAAATAGAAAAAAATTAATGTGCATTCTTGTTTTCGGAGAATGTGTTCTTATTGGCGCATCGCTCGTTTCGGCATACTGTGCAAATAGTTCTTTTAAAATAGGCATATACACATTGCCTTTTGTTCTTATAGTTTCTTTCATTGCAGGAAACATTGCCATTGTTAGATATATAGTGAAAACACGACGCTGGATAAACGCTAATAAGGGCTATGCAACACTGTTGTTCAAAGAAGAATGGTTTGTTAGAGAGGTACACAGAATAGTTATTTTAGAAATAGATGGCATTCCCTATGGTAAAGGACTTATATATTGGGCAATGAACAAATGCCTTATTGCACCGGGCAAACACCAGATAAAACTGGCTGTAAAGGTGTTAGACAGCTATAAAAGTAAGCCTAAAACAAAAGAATACACCCAAGACGTGCTCTTAAATATGGCGCCAATGGGTAAATATATTATAGAAGAAGACAGAGAAAAACAGTGTTTAAAATGTGCGTTCGCTATTCAAAGTAGTTACCACTAGCAGCGAAGTGGCACAAAAAGTGGCTCAACTCCACCCACATAAGCACCGCACAACATTGCAGTTTTGGGTTGCTTTGCCATTGAAATATGCACTACCTTTCGCACCATAAAACCACATTTACATCTCGCCTAAACAACAAAACATAAGCATAAACAAACATAAATGAGAACCAAATTCATAGTTGCAATATTACATATTAGCCTCTACCACCACAGCACAAACGTTAGAAGAGTGCCAAAAGGCGGCTGAAAAAGAACTATCCGCTTATTAAACAATATGGTTTAATAGCACAAACCACTGAGCTAACTCGTAGGTAACATACAGAAAGAATGGTTACCTAAAATAGCTGCTTTCGGCTCAAGCCACCTATCAAAGCAATGTTGTGGCATGGCCAGAACGTATACAAAGCATCTACCAACAAATGGGTTTAGCCATGAAAGGACTGAAAAAGACCAATATAAAATGGCTATAGACTTGCAACAAAACACTTTACGACGTAGGAACAATAGCTGTCAAACAAGCTTTCATTGCACGGCAAGAAGCAAAGGTTCAAGAGGCTGAAAACCAAACAAAACTATACCAAGTGCACCACCGTGTTAATGAAATGTACTTTGCATTGTTACTTTTAAACGAACAAATAAAGCTGAACAACAATGTAAAAAGTCTACTCTTAGCGAGCGAAAACAAACTTGCTGCTATGGTAAAAAGTGGAACTGCTGCCACAAGCGACCTTGACAACGTTAAGGCAGAACGGCTTAGTGCAGAACAACAATACACAAGTTTAAAAGCCGAACAACAAATGTTGCAACACATTCTAAGCACTTTTTGTGGCATAAAAGTGGAAAACGTGCAAAAACCAACGCCAGTTTCGACAGACACATTAACCAACAACAGACCCGAATTGCAGCTTTTCAACAGTAAGTTAGAACTATCCGAAGCACAAGAAAAGGCATTAAACACACGTCTACACCCCACTTTGGCTCTATTTGCACAAGGCTATTATGGCTATCCGGGTATGAATATGTTTAACGATATGATAGACCACAAATGGCGACTTAACGGCATTGTGGGCATAAAACTATCGTGGAACGTGGCGCTCTCTACACACGCAAGAACGATAAGGCACGTTTAAGGTTGCAACGCGAACTAATAGAGAATGAACGTAAGGTGTTTTTATTTAACAATAGTATGGAACAAATTCGGCAAAATAGCAACATAAACCGCTTTAAAACAATGATGCAGACCGACAAAGAAATAATTGCACTGCGCACAAATGCAAGAAAAGCAGCCGAATCGAAGCTACTCCATCGGCATAATAGACGTAAATAGTTTGTTGCGAGAAATAAACAACGAGAATGCAGCAAAGGTGCAATGGGCTATTCACGAGATAGATATGCTGAAAGAAATGTATAACCCAAAAATATACCAACAACCAATAAATAAACCACACAACAGATATGAAAAAGACTATATTCTTGGCACTTACAACACTTATAATAGCAGCGTGCGGAAAGCAAGAAAAGGACTACGATGCAACAGAACGTTCGAAGCAACAGAGGTTACTATATCTGCCGAATCGTCAGGACAGCTTATTAGCCCTCAACATTAACGAGGAGATATACTAAACAGTGGGGTTACAGTGCAAATAGATAGCCAGCAGTTGGTTTTAAAGCGACAACAGTTGGCAACAAACACGCAACATCTTAATCGCTACCCATAGTCAGCTCGATGCAAACAAGCGACAACTCGCTGCAAAACAAACTGGCTATGGCAAGAAAAACAGTTGATTTAAAAAGCAAGTGGCTACCTATTCAACAACAAATAGCCAACCAACTGCACGAGAAACAACGCTTTTCTGAACTCCTTAGAGATGGTGCAGCCACGAAAACAGGTAGACGACATTGACTATCAGATAGAAGTGCTACGCAAACAGCTGGTTGCAACCGAAGAACAAATAGCAAGTCAGAACGCAGCATTGGCAGAACAAAACAAAGGAATAGCCGCTCAGATAGAGGGAATAAGCTCTCAACAAGCAGGCGTAACGGCACAACAAGCAGGCGTTCGCAGCCAACAAGCACAGATAGACAACCAAATTGCACACACCTTTTGTGAGGGTTCCACTCATCGGAACTGTGCTCGAGAAGTATGTAGAACAGGGCGAATTTGTATCGGTAGGTAAACCTTTGTTTAAAATTGCCAACACTAAGAATATGTACATTCTGGGCTTATATAACCTCTAAAACAGCTGAAAACGTTAGAATAGGTCAGCATGTTACGGTGTTAGCAGACTATGGGAAAGGTGAGAAAAGAAGTATTCGGGAGTTGTTACATGGATTTCGGAGCCAATCAGAATTTACTCCTAAAAACCATTGTAACCGACGATGAACGAGCTGATTTGGTGTATCCTATAAAGGTAAAGTTCTAAACGATGGCTACGCAAAGATAGGAATGTACGGCGAAATAAAGTTTTAAATATAGCAAAAATGCTAAACAAAAACAGGAATAGTGCCAAACAAAATGCAACAAACTATGAATGCCATTGAAGTAAACAATATATCGAAACGCTACGGCAAGGTAGAGGCATTGCAAAATGTAAGTTTTTTTCGAGGCAGAAGGCGAAGTTTTTCGGACCGATTGGACCAGATGGTTCGGGCAAAACGTCTATGTATCGCATACTGTGTTCGCTACTTCTGCCCAGCGAAGGTACGGCAACAGTTGCAGGATACAATGTTGTTAGCCAAAATGAAAGATGTGAGAAAACCATTGGGATATATGCTCGGCAGGTTCTCACTCTACCAAGATTTAACGGTAGAAGAGAACTTAAACTTTTTGTTACCTTATTTAATACAACCGTAGAAGAGAACTACGATGCTATTAAAAATATTTATTCGCAGATTGAACGCTTTTAGAAAAACGACAAGCAGGAGCACCTCTGAGGTATGAAACAGAAACTTGCGTTATGTTGTGCCCCAATTCATAAACCACAAATACTATTTCTTGACGAACCCATAACCCGGCGTTGATCCCGTGAGCAGAAGGGAATTTTGGGACATTTTAGCACAAATGAAAGAACGCAAAATTACAATCATTGCATCTACACCATACCCTCGATGAAGTGCAAAGGTGTGAACGTGTGCGTTTCTTTCCGAAGGTATATATAGGAATGGGCACTCCACCGAAGTGCTTACACAGTTTGAAGCTGTTTTTTTAACCCTCCTCGCATAGAACATAAACATTGTTGCGAAACTGCAAAACAAACCGAAAACGTTATAGAAGTGGAAACATTTGGTGAAGGCTTTTGCAGTTTTCGTGCAGTAGACGATATATCGTTCACCGTAAAAAGGAGAAATATTTGGTTTTTAGGGCTAACGGAGCAGGAAAAACTACTGCTATGCACATACTAACAGGACTCAAACCAACCCACAAGTGGCAATCGCAGGGTGGCAGGATATGACATTCGCACCGAATACGAACAGATAAAGCAACACATTGGGTATATGAGTCAGAGGTTTTCGCCATACGAAGACCTTACCGCTGCCGAGAATATACGTCTTTTTGCAGGTATCTATGGTATGCATAAAAAGGATATTCGCCAGAAAAACAAACGAGCTTTTGCAACGCCTAAACTTCGATAAGCATCGCAATAGTTTTGGTGTCTGACCTTCCATTAGGAGGGAAAACAGAAGTTGGCTTTTTTCGGTTAGCATCTTCCATAATCCTAGTGTTGTGTTCTTAGATGAACCAACGGGAGGTGTCGATCCTGCCACTCGCCGCCAGTTTTGGGAGCTTTATTTACGAGGCTGCAGCATCGGGGAATAACAGTGTTTGTTACCACTCACTATATGGACGAAGCCGAATATTGCGACCGCATCTCTATAATGGTAGATGGTAAAATTAAGGCTTTAGGAACTCCAAACGAACTGAAACGCAACTTTAATCAGCCCGATATGAACCACGTATTCACCTATTTGGCACGACAAGCAACACGCAGTTCCGATTAGGATATAACGAAAACGCTATAATATATATATGTAGACAAACAATGGGGTACACCTTATTATAATATATAACATAAGAAAACAAAAAGCATAACACACAATGAAGCAGTTTATTTCGTTTGTTACCAAAGAAACAAAACACATTCTACGCGATAAGCGCACCATGCTAATTCTGTTTGGTATGCCCATTGTTATGATGCTTTTATTTGGTTTCGCCATTACCACAGATGTAAGAAATGTACGCACCATAGTGGTTATGAGCTATACAAACAATGCCACACAAGAGGTGGCAGACCGTTTAGCTGCGTCCGAATACTTTAAACTTGTAAATGTGGTGAGTACTTCCGACGAGGCAAAACAGCTTATAAGAGACCAGAAAGCAGACCTGGCGATGGTGTTTCCAGAACACTTTGGCAAAGCCAAACAGCAAATTCAGTTTATTGTAGACTGCGCAGATCCAAATATGGCACAGCTTTGGACAAACTACGCAAGGATAGTTATAACCAATCCAAAGGGGAGTGTGGTAAACACAAAACTACTGTATAACCCACAAATGAGGTCGGCTTACAACTTTGTTCCAGCCACTATAGGAATGTTGTTAATGCTAATTTGCGCAATGATGACATCTATTTCTATTGTTCGCGAAAGAGAAAAAGGAACAATGGAAGTATTGCTTTGTGTCGCCCATTCAACCAATAATGATTATAGTTGCAAAGGTTATACCTTACTTAGTATTGGCTTTTTATTATTCTTATAATCATACTACTTATGTCGGCTTTTCGTGCTCGATGTTCCAATGCAAGGGTCGCTTTTTCGGCATATTTCTTATCTCTACCATCTACATTCTTCTGGCTTTTGCATTTGGTTTGCTGGTTTCTAACATTGCAGAAACACAACTTGAGGCACTACTTTTTATCGGCTATGGTGTTGCTTATGCCTATTCTATTGCTCTCTGGAATGATATTCCCCATAGAGTCGATGCCACGAATTTTACAATATGTATCTGCCATAATACCTACCCGATACTACACCTGTGCTATGCGAAAACTAATGATTATGGGGGTGAGTATAAAGGAAGTGTATCACGAAATAGCAATTTTCGTGGGTATGTTGATAGTACTTTTGTCGCCCGTTAGCCAAATTCAATAAACGTTTAGACTGATGCGTATGACACTAAAGTATCTTTTACAGAAAGAAATTATCCAAATTAGGCGCACTCGTTTATTCCTCGCCTCTTAATAACGTTTCCAATAATGGTAATGTGTGATGCCGTGGGTAATGAATCAGGAGGTTAAGAACGTAATTGTAGATGTTGTGGACAACGACCGTACCACAAAGTCGCAACAATTGGTACACGAAATAGAAGCCAACAGATATTTTATATTTCACGGACAGCAGCCAAACTACTCGGCGGCACTTAGCAATATAGAGCAATCAACCACAGATATAGTGGTAGTTATACCCTCAATACTACAGTCGCGACCTTGCTCTTGGAAAGCTGCCACAGGTGCTAATTGCTGCTAATGCTGTGAATGGAACAAAGGGTTCTATAGGTTCTGCTTATCTTTCGCAAATAGTTTCAGCCCATACAATGCCATCTACTGCAAGCATAATGTCGGCAAACCAATACGCTATATCTGTACAATAAGCATTTAAATTTTTAAGCTTTTTATGATACCCGCCCTATTCGCTATCATTATGATGCTTATGACGGATATCTCCCAGCACCAAACATTGTGAGCGAAAAAGAAGCTGGCACCATCGAACAAATAAATGTTACACCAGTTAATAAGTGGGTGTTTATTCTGGCAAAACTTATTCCTTATTGGGCGATAGCTATGTTTGTTGTTACCATTTGCCTACTTCTGGCATGGAGGTGTATGGCATTACGCCCGTAGGGAAACATAGCTCTAATATACCCACTGTCGCTTTTGTTGTCGCTTTTCTTTTCGTCTTTCGGACCAATAATATCCAATTATTCAGACAATATGCAGCAATCCATGCTCATAATGTGGTTCTTCGTGGTTATACTCATACAGCTTTCGGGGCTCTTCACCCCATCTCGCCCTCATGCCATCAGTAGTTTATATCACCACATATAAACTCCCGAAGGTACTTTATTGATGCTATGCGCACAGTATTTATACGTGGGGAACTTCAATAGCATTGCACACCAAGTGTTAGCCCCTTGCTTTAATTGACTGTTTATGGGCACATGGGCAGTAATGAGCTATAAGAAGAACCGTTAAACTATGAGAAAAACTATTGCTTATAGCCACACAACACTACCCAAAGGCACCATTTTTTTACCCCTATCTTTTTCACATCGTCCTCAAACGAACTGTGGTTGATGGCACGAGCTTTGAGCTTCGACCGATAAGTATAAACAGTGGTAAGACTGGCACGAAGAATAGACGAGATACGTCATTGTCGGTAATTCCCTAATCGAATAAGGGCAAGAATACGTAGTTCGAGTGGTTAAACGCTCATCGCCTTTTTGGCTCTATCCGTGCATCGTTGCGTAGCAATTGGTTTACACCAGCTACGAAATTAGGGATATATATTTAAGAAAGCTGTATCGAAATTTATATAGTATTCGCTCGTAGCAACCCGTGTAAACGAATTGTTTTTTTCAGCTCTGTATAGAGTTCGTCCATACGCTTTTTCGCGCGCCAAACGGTTGTAAATTCGGCGTTTCTCTTCGGCTTGGTCTATCAAATTCGACGCTAATTCTAAGAAACGAGCTATATATTCTTCTCTAATATTATTGGCTTCGCAAAGTTGAGCATTCACTTTGCTCAAGTCGTCTACGGCATTATTCAACTGCTTATTCATTAAAACCATTTGCACATGTGTCTTTCTGTAACGGCGAAGATATCTCCAGATAAAGAAAAACAGCCACAATCAATGCAATGGCAACTCACACTAACGGCAACCAAAAGACCAAAAATGTGCATACGTTGGGTGCGTTGTTGCACTATGTAAGCCGAAAAAATGCGTGGCAAGATATGGGCATTCTGAATGTTTCGCAGGCGTGTTCCATAGAAATTAGCATCTTCTATAGAAACATTCATATAGTTATAAGCTCGCCCTCACGTCGCCTTGATCGAACACCCGCCCTGCCAAAAAGCGCAAAGAGTTATTTTCTTCGACGACGAATAAACATCGCTAATTGCACTTTGCACCAAATAATATAGCCGTTTGTAGAATTTCCAAGCTTACTCATAGAGTTCTGCCAAATCGAAACATACCATAGCATATTCGTGGTTGGTTCTTCCATCGTTTCAGATAGTTTTCAATATGCCGATAGCCTTTTCTGTATGTCCTCTTCGCTTAGTTCGGTCATTTCTGCACGCACATACGCATACGTATCTTTATACGGACTAGCCAAAAATAAGTCGCCTATAATATTCTACTCTGCCCTCATACGAAGCGTGCAACTGTGTTCCTGCTGTGTATTCTGCCAACAACGACATTAGCAAATACCATCTCGTCGTTAAATGCTTGAGTAAGTTGAGCGTCTAAAGTAGATACTTTTATACTATTCTAACAAGTCGCGCGACTCCACAAAAAAAGGCTGCCAGCAGTATGCACATGCACCTTTTTGAGTTGTGCTTCGCCAAATACTTATCATTCCGCATACGTTTTGCATACAAAATAGTACGGTTGGCGTAAACCAAAGAGAGTCGAACCGAAAGGCTTTCATACTCATTGTAGAGCTGCATACATATTTCGTAGCGTTGCCTATCGGTAAGATGTGGAGTAGAAAGGCGCTGCCGTATATCGTTTATTCGCGCTACCTTTTTAGCAGTTATAGCCTTACTATGTTGAATAAGATTGTCTAATTCATCGTATTCGGTAGCTGCCATTGTTGCAGAACCATGCAACAATGCAAAGAAAAATAATAAACACCAACATAAAAAAACGTGGCTTTTGTTTTGGAGGTCTTGTCGTATCATTATGTAATTACTGTAATTCGGACACAAAGGTATGTATAAATATTGAGAAGTGCAAGTTTTTACATAAAAAGTGTACCGTTAGAGCATCTCGCCCTTGGTACACCTTACGTTTAGTTACGTTTTGATTGAGAGTGTTCATTCCTGCAGCTACTCTGCAAGTCTCTAATCATTGTTTCCTGAAACACTATTTTCCACCTTAAATTAACGCTATTTCATTTCACTGCCTCACGGCATACTTTTGTTAAATCTGATGCAAAGATAGTCAATATAATCGTTGATGCGATATGTTGCAAACATAAATCTAAATCAATATAAATAACATCTAAATTATATCTTATTATTTATCAATTACTTATATACTTTTATAGGCTTTATAATATAGGCAAAAAAATCTAAAACGTTTTCGCAATAAACAAAGTATAAAAAGGAAACAAATTAAGGTATAAAAAGCAGCTAAAACAGAGCAGAATTCATAAATTAAAACAAAACAAAAGGAGAAAAGTAAGATATTTGTCGTTTTATTTGCAAAAAGCAATACCCTCTTTTTACACTTCAAAACAGTGTTTTTGGAAACGTACAAACTACATATACCATCAAGCATTATGCAAAAGAAAGGGTATAATTCGTAGTATTTCTCACAACACATTATGGCATTATATATATAATAAGGTGTAACAAAATAGGTTTGTATGCCGAACAGTGGTCTTGCAAAAATACTTTTGTACACACAAAAAACCGCAAAGAAGCCACAATACACACAATAAAATGGTGTAAGATACTATTTCTATAAATATTTTTCTATACCTTTGCAGCCAAAAATAACACTCAATGAAATTATGAGAAGTATAAAAACAGTTTTGCACACAGCACTATTTCTATTGTTTGTACTAACGTTTGCATCGTGCATAAAAAACGAAGCACTGAATCAAGAGGCTGATATTGTTGCTGCAAAGGTAAGCAACGACGAACTATTGATACGCAAACCGCTAATTACAAACAACGAAGTGAAGTTCTTTGTAAATGGTGGCAGCGACCTTACACAACTGGCGCCACAGTTCGAACTTACTCCAGGAGCAACCATTGAACCGGCAAGCGGAACCGTTCGCAACTTCTTAACGCCTCAAACCTACACTGTTACATCTGAAGATGGGCAATGGAAAAAACAATATAAGGTATCTTTCGTTAGCAACGATGTGGCTACCGAATATCATTTTGAGAACATTAGATGGCATAAAGCCAAACGGTCGTGGGACGACGAGGTGGAAAGTAACTTCTTCCACATATTCTATGAGCTATTAGCACCAAAAGATACAATGGATTGGGGCAGTGGAAATGCTGGCTTCTTAATAGTCAATCAAGATGCTAAAGCAGAGGAATACCCTACCAGTCAAGCTGATGGCGGCGTTGGTAAGCGTGCTAAGCTGCAAACAGTAAGCACAGGAAGCTTTTGGTAAAATGATGAATGCGCCTATTGCAGCAGGAAACTTGTTTTACTCGCTCATTCCAAACTAGACATTACAAACCCCGCAAAATCGACACGCTTCGGACTTCCTTTCCGCAAAATGCCCTACTGGTTGGCTGGCTACTACAAGTATAAGGCTGGAGAAACATATACCGATAAGTTTAGTAAAGTGGTAGAAGGAAAGCACGACGACTTCGCTATTTATGCTGTGCTTTTACGAAGTTACACCACAAGTGCTCTATTTAGATGGCACAAATTCGTTGTCGAACGAAAACATTGTGCTGAAAGCTGAACTTGATAATCGTAAAGAAACCGATGTGTGGACACATTTTGCCATAGACTTTAAGCCTGTAGATGGACGAAAAATAGATGCAAAGAAATTGGCAGAAGGCAAATACAATTTAGCAATAATTATGTCGTCGAGCAAAGATGGGGCTATTTTCAACGGTGCAATAGGGCAGCACTCTATGTAGACGAAATGGAACTCTACTACAAATAAAACCTATATAGCAAAAAGAAGAAAAATGAAAACAACAAATATAATCGCAAGAATGGCAGCAGCTACTCCCTACTTCTATGTGTTGCCATAACCACATGGGCACAACAAGAAAAAAACTCCGACTGGGAATTTGAAGTGCGGGCTGGCGTGAATATAGGGAGCATCGCCACTTTCCATGCCACGCGAAATAAGAAAAATAAACAGTTATAGCCCACGATTGAATGCCTCTATAGAAGGTGTAGCCACAAAATGGATAGGCGAAGACCATAAATGGGGAATTTCGGCAGGACTGAAATTCGAACAAAAGGGTATGATAACGGGCGCCACTACAAAGGGCTACAGTATGGAGATAGTGAACGATGGCGAACGAGTATCTGGATTTTTGACAGGCTAGTAAAAACTCGCTACAACAGCACCTTCCTTTCCATTCCCGTAATGGGCAACTATCGCATTGGAAATAAGTGGAAAGTGCGCCGGACTGTTTGCTTTGTTCCGATTAGATGGCGAATTTAACGGAGAAGTTAGTAATGGCTATCTACGAGAGGGGTCGCCAGTGGGCGAAAAACTAATATACGAGAATGGAAAAACAGCCCCATACGACTTCTCATCGCACCTTAATCATTTCCATTGGGGTGCACAAATAGGGAGGTTTCTGGCAGGCTTTTCAACCACTTTACACTGAACGCCGACCTTACATGGGCTATGAATAATATATTTGAAAGCAACTTTAAAACCATCAGTTTCAATATGTATCCCATATATCTGAACGTTGGTTTTGGCTACACATTCTAAACTGTAAAAAGACAATATAGCAACTGTTTAACGCCACATACAAACATTTTGCAAAGCATAAAGCCAATATATTATGTGCAGTATGCTAACAAAGTGTCAGCACAAAGTGAGAATGCAACAAAACAAGTGGTACGGTTTTTTACGTTCTCACACAAAATGTGTTACACCAAAACACACCAAAAGAAATATAAAGAACATTATAAAATCGTACTTCGCAACATATTTGTCTGGTTTCCCTACAACTATTTAGGATTTTCCCGATAACCATTTCATATTTTTACTACTATCTTTGCACATAGTAAAAAAAATCACCTACGGGTATAAAACAAGAAAGGAAAAAAATCTATGAGACAGACAAGTTTAAACAACCTACGCAGTTGTAAGTTATATTGCTTTTTTTGTGGCGTTTACATTGCAACAAGCGCACAAACCACACAAAAAAATACCAAACTTTATTCGTATAATCGTAACGGTGTGTACTATCAAAGACAACCTATAGTAGACGCCGACTACCGTTCGTTTGTAGATTTAGGCTTTGGTTATGCCAAAGACCGATACAACGTATACTACTTAGGACGCATATTGCCGTATGTAGATCCCTATGACATTCAGCCTTAAAATAGCTCAGCCCCTATCCGTGAGACTATCCAACAGACGACGATATATACGACAACGACGATTACTACCGCTATCGCATAACATCGAATGCAGTGCTGTTTCGTGGAAAAAAAATTAGCGATTCTCCACGAACCTTTAAAGATCTGGGCTGGGGATATGGCAAAGATGCCTACGATGTATATTATATGGGACGAAAAATGGAAGGCGTATTCTCTAACACCTTTAAAGTATTGAAGATGGCTATGCAGAAGACCTCGTTCGACACATATTATAGAGGTAAGAAAGTAAAATAAAAGTTACGCAAAAAATATAGCAAGCACACAAGTGGACTATTGTTTTAAAAACCATAGACGGCAAATATTATGAAATAAAGCCACAGTTGTGTTCATAAATAGCGCAAAATAGCCTTATTCTATGAAAAAAATCAATCAGAAAAACTTGTAAGAACAGAAAAATAAATAGTACCTTTTGCACCGCATTTGAAAGAATGCTTGGCAACTCTAAACAGAGCCCCTGACTGGAAGGATGGGTGAGTGGCTGAAACCACCAGTTTGCTAAACTGACGTGCGGGTTACCGTACCGGGGGTTCGAATCCCCCTCCTTCCGCAACCCTACGGGGACAAATCGACAATCAGAAGGTCGGTTCATCTAACGGTTAGGATACAAGATTCTCAATCTTGGCATACGAGTTCGATTCTCGTACCGACTATAAAGAAAGCTTATAAGCAACTTGCTTATAGCTGTATACATAATAGGGGGTCAGTCCTAAAACGGGTTTTGAATTAGCATGGTTTAGATTTTATAAAATATGGGGTCAGTCCTAAAACCCAGTTGCAGGCCTATACTTTTAAGCGCATAATTTCATAAGCCTATATAAAAAGAAAGGAATATCTGTGACCCTCTGAACTGTGCCCTGAATGCCTTAACTTTAGCATTGAATGACTCGGCATTTGCATTCGTTGCTCTGTTTACAAAGAAATTGAGTATGGTTTGATAATGATTTTCAAACGTGTCAATCACTGTGTAGAAATTGTCTACTCCCAGTTCTTCAACCTCATTAAACCATTTTTGCCAGCTTTCAGCCTTGCAGCATCCTTGATGCTCTTGATGTTATAAATATCGGTAAGTTTCATAGCCAAATTATATGCCTTTTTCAGTGTCGGATAATGTTCAAAGATGATTTGTGCCCTACCTTTCTGTGTTTCAGTCCACTTGGTCTTGTGCTTGGTCAATATGAACTTTGCTCTGGCGAGCAACTGCTTACGCGTGTCACCATTGCTGTATCTAAATGGTATATATTCCTTACCCTTACATTTTTGCCTCTTTTTATCTCCTCATTCTCTTTATCTCTTGCCACCCATCGGTAAGCGATACGCATGTCATCCAGAGCATCATAATATAGTTTCTGTACATGAAATCTATCATTGGTAATAAGTGCTTTTGGAAAAACAGAGCGGGCTATGCGCATCATAGAAGATGATAAATCGAGTGTTATCTCCTTGACAGTCTCCCGTTTAGAAAGGTTTATCTTCTTGAGAACCTGAATAACTTCCTCTGCCTTAGTCCCTTTAACCACAGCTACCAAAGTCCCTTTTCTGCCCTTTCCCGCCTTGTTGGTCAGAAAAGTATAAACCTCGCCACTGCTTAGACAGGTCTCATCAATACTTAGACTCTCTCCTATGTTATCTTCAAACAATAGCCAGTCTTGAGCATGCCCCAACTGATCCCAGCTACGATAATCACTGAAATGTTCCTTGTACTGGTGGATAACAGCTTGCCATTTACGCCATAGTGCGCACCGATACTATGCGATGCTCTCTGCAGTGGACTCAATTCTATTCTTTTAAAAAAAGAAACGAACTCGGGGGATAGTTTACTGCCCTCAGCCGTCAAATCATCATATGAATAAGTAAATATCTCTCCGTTGGAAGAATCACGCCACTTGCGACGGCGAACATGGAGGTAAACTGCTTTGCCACGAAGGGGGAAGTCCTGAATAACACGCTCGCTGGTAAAACCATAACTGCTTACAGTGCCTAACTTATGGTCTGACTTTTTCCATAAAGTTACGCCTCGTCAAGCCAAAAAGTCAAACTGGGTAACACTTTCTTGAATATCGACAACATCAAAGTAGTCGGCAAGTACATCTGGAAAGATGCAACGTAATAATTGGTGACTCTTCATGATGCAAAGGTAATAAATACTTATGAAATTGTATGCTTAAGAGTATAGGCTTGCAACTGGGTTTTAGGACTGACCCAAAATATGTTGTTGCAGATCGTAACTTAACATTCGTTAATCTTGTCAGAGTTATGAATCTTTTTGTTTACCTTTTGTCAAAGGTAAATAATTATATATTTATGAGATATACGCAAGAAAAACTTTCAAGAGTGGATATTCTTTATCTCTGATAAGATGGAATACTTCACTGGAACTTTTGCCAAGGAACATGGTTTAGTATTAGATTATAGTAAGAAGTCGTTAGATGATTTAGAAAGATGGATTCTTGATAATTTTAATGACCATAACGATTTAATAGCGCAAAAAAAGAATTGTTAGACCATCTAACCATTTATATTGGACAAACTTTCAAAAAAAATATTGATGGCAAAATGGTTTATTGACTTAGAAAACAAGAAAAATGTATATTATAGTATGCCCTGTTCTAACTGATGAAACCTATAGAGGTGTGAGATGTTTCCCCAATGACCTTTGCAACTGCTTGTATTAGTAGGAATAAAGGAAATTACATCAGTACCATTCTTTTGAATAGAATGAAGAATATGGGAATTGAAATGAAATGATTTGGTAGCTTATTTTTAAAAGAAAAGTGTTTTTAAAAGTATTGCAGAACTGATGGAAGAGGTGAACAGAATAGGTGAGAAGCTGAACGAAACCAATTGAAAAGGCGAACAGAACTAATTGGAAAGCCGTCGCTCGTGGTGTATCATAGAAAAAATGTTTTATCTTTTGAAGAGATAAAACATTTTTTTGTAGGTTGCAATTTAAATAGTCCTCCCTTAAAAACCTAATATTCCTCTGATTCATAGTATATTATGCTATAAATTATTTGCAAAATATCTGCAAGTTTTTTTATTCCTTTACATTATAAATCTTGCAGATATTTATACTTAAACGTACATCTAAACAACTCTCTATGTTCTCTTCTTTAGAGGACATGCTTAGCCATCAACATCCCCTTTTCCAACTTAGTAACAAGATTAATTGGGAATGTTTTGAAAATGCTTTCTCTCCTTTGTATTGCAGCACTAACGGTCGCCCTGCTCATCCTATTCGCTTGATGTGTGGTCTTTTAATCTTAAAACATTTGCGTAATGTTTCAGATGAAATGGTTGTTTCTCAATGGAGTGAGAATGCTTACTACCAATACTTCTGTGGAGGACTTGAATTTATACCAAAACAACCCTGTGACGCTTCCGAGTTAGTTCACTTCAGAAATCGTATCGGTGAAAAAGGTATGGAATTAATATTAGCAGAAAGTATCCGTGTTAATACCGACTATGATAACGAAGATGCTATCAATGTATTATTAGCTGCAGCAGCATATAACTTCAAAAGAGCTATGAGAGTTCTTTTGTACCTTATAAAAAGAATCAGCATAGAGCTTGTCAGTACAAACTTTATGCTGAAATATAGTTTTTAAGGGATGACTAAATATGGTATATCAGATAGCACTTACTACAAATGGAATAAGGATTTTATCGAGGCCGGCAAAGCTCGCCTCAATGGTGATACCATTCGTGAAGCAACAAGCGACGAGGTAAAGGAACTTCGTCAGGAAAACATTCGCTTAAAAGAAGCCCTTGCCGATTTGGTAGTGAGATATGATGTTGTAAAAAAAAGCTTGAAACTCATCGAATAAGCCCTATGCATGAATCGTATATACGTTATAGTGCGGAAGAGAAAGAGAGCATCATTCTAACAATAAAGCGTTCAGAGTTAAGTATTGTTCAAGCACTTAAGCGTTTAGGAATCCCAAGACGTACCTTTTATAATTGGTATAAGAAATATGCTATAGGAGGGTTGAATGCTCTCAGAGCAACACATTACAGAGCACCGACAACGTGGAACCGCATACCTGATAATATACGACAAATAGTGGTTGAACTTTCTTTAGAACATCCAGAGCTTACCCCCAGGGAATTGTCAGTTCTTTTATTGGAAGAGAGTCAGATATTTGTTTCAGAGTCAAGCTTTTATCGTATATTACACGAAAGAGGTCTATTGGAACGTATGGAGCATGATTTTATCTTTGCAGCTGATGAATTCCATCATAAGACTAAATTCGCTAATGAGATGTGGCAGACTGATTTTACCTATTTCAAAGTCAAGGGTTGGGGCTGGTATTATCTCTCTACTGTAATTGATGACTACAGCAGGTATATTATCCATTGGGAGTTATGTTCGAGTATGACTTCTGATGATGTATCCAGAACAATCGATAACGCAATTGAGAAGGCAGGAGTTACATTCCAGAATCCTCCTTGTCTGTTATCAGATAATGGACCATGTTATATTGCTTCCTCTCTCAAACAGTATCTCTGTAAGGAATATAATATCAAGCATATCCATGGCAAACCCTTGCATCCGCAGACGCAGGGAAAGATAGAACGATATCACAGATCGATGAAAAATGTGATTAAGCTAAATCATTATTTTTGTCCCTCTGAATTGGAGAATGCTATCGATGGGTGGGTGAAATATTATAATGAGAGAAGGTTTCATGAATCGTTGGATAATCTTACACCCAGAGACGTATATCTAGGACAAGGGGAGAAAATAAAGAAAATACGAGAAACGATAAAGCAAAATTCAATCAAAAAAAGAATTTTTGATAATAAAACAATGAAATATCAGAGTAAATAACTACATTTGCAGTTGTGCACTTTTGTTTGACAACGTACAAGACCATACGTTATGGGTAGCTTGTTTAACGGAGTGACAGGTAGCGGAGGCTTTGCTGCCAATCACAAGAAAAGCCTTACCACCCGAAGCGGTTCAACCGTCACCTTTGACGATACTGCCCACACCATCCTCCTACAGACAACTCGTGCCAACAAAATCTTTGTTGACGAACTAAATGGCACCATCACCATATCTTCTGCCGAAGAAGTAAATGTCAATACAAAGAATGTCAACATCAATGCATCAGAGAATATGAATGTAAATGTGGGTAAGAATTTTACGATGCAGGTTGGTGAGCAATCGTCTGTTAGCATTGAAAAAGATTCATCAGTTTCGGTAAATGGAAATGCTATGCAGAATGTAGGGAAAGACAATCATACGTACATTGCGGGCGATCATATCAGTCATATAGACAAAGATACAATCCTGAATGTAGGAGGTTCTATTAAGGGGAATATTATGGAGAACGCTACATTCGAAACGAAAGGAATTACGACTATTGGTGCCCAAGATCGTTTATATATAAAGAGTAATACTAAGGTTGATATAACAAAGGAATAAATAAAGTTTTATGAAATATATACTAATAGTTATAATGGTTAGCTTTGCTATGTGTATAAGCACGGCATGTAGCGGATTAGGCAACAAAACAAAAAAGGAAGATAATAAAGGTATGGATACAGCTTTTCGTTGGGAGGCACTCGTTGCATCTTCAAGAAATTATCCCATGGAGGTGCATTATGCAAGAGTAGGCGTAGGAAACTCTGGTAGATATGTTGGTGTGATGGAGAGATTTACTGGTTTAGGTTTGGGCGAAGCGGATGGTACGGTAGATATGGGCAGTGACTCTAACGGAGGAATGGGCGCCCCCAGTAGTGTTGATATTGTGTGGCTTTCGTATTTAGAAAAGAAGTTTTATCGGCTTTAATGTTAAATTCTCATTAGAGCTACAAGATAAGATACGCCAAAAAGTTCCGTACAAAAATATTATGATTGGCCAGCTAAGAGGTATTGGGCATTTACAGGTTTTTGTGATCAATATGCTTCCCAAAGGGCATGTGGCTTTTATGTAGATGGTATAGGTCGACGCGAATTAGTCTGTGACACTCTTGTTGGCAGGGAAGTAAATGTGCCATTGCAGGATTTTTGACGAAGATGGGTTTTCGATACCGCAAAAACACTTGATGCGTTTTTGTGAAGGGCGACTTGGGGATTACACATGGGCGGAAGAGAATTTCAAACGAAATGGTTTGTCAGATGGTTTGTGGGATACCTACAAGACAAAAATTCAACTATGAAATAGAATTTAAGTTTGAAGACGAAAAAGCAGCTTTTACTGATTACCTTTTACCGGTTCCTTACGGGAGAATTTTTGGCATAGAGATAATAAGCCGATGCCTTCATTATTGCCTCGCGTAAGAGAGATACAGCTGGCTGGAAGGTAGGTACAACAATTTATAATGGAAAGTTCTATTTTTGATGAAGATGAAATCATAAAAGGGATATACAGAGGCTTTTCAAAGCTAAGGGAGCTTCGGGAAAGTTGGTCATTGAGGTTAGCAAATATAACAATTGGTTTACTATTTATTTGTTGGTGAGTGGTAAAAAGTATCCGTTAACCAAAAACAAAGATTCATGTTTTTTTCGAATAACCCCACAGCATTTAAAGGAGGAAAAATGGCCATTTTATAATAATCATCCAGATATTTATTCTGGAGACATTCATTATATAGGAGAATAGCGTATGAGAGAGTATTCAAACAGTATATGTGGGAACGAATCGAATGATTCGGATTCGAGTTCAGATTGTACGTTGTCAAACAAAAGTGCACAACTGCAAATGTAGTTATTTACTCTGATATTTCATTGTTTTATTATCAAAAATTCTTTTTTTGATTGAATTTTGTTTTTCGTGGTATGGGTAAGTGCATTGCGAAACTGCGTTTCTTGTTCTGCTATGGTTGGGCAATTGACGAACGACAATCTGCCGAGTAGCGGCAAACATCTGCGTCTTAAAGCAGACCACCGATTATCTCGCAACTTTTATAAAGATGTCAAAGGAGATGCTATCAATGTATTATTAGCTGCAGCAGCATATAACTTCAAAAGAGCTATGAGAGTTCTTTTGTACCTTATAAAAAGAATCAGCATAGAGCTTGTCAGTACAAGCTTTATGCTGAAATATAGTTTTTAAGGGACGACTATTTATCACTATTGTGGCTTGCGTTTGCGTGCCGCATTTGTTTTTTTAATAACTTCATATATTATATTTCACTTCTTTTTATAAAGCACGAGACTGTCAGATTTTTACATAGAATATTGGTGCGTTGATATTACTAATTTTATGGAATCCTCTGAATACGGCGTTAAGTTACATACAGATATTCGCTTCAGATTCACTACTCAATATAATTTGACAGTCTTTCTGGATAAATATATATTTCTGTATGTCTATAATACTAACGGCATTACTAACCTCTACCACTATTCCACCAGTCAAAGGAGTTCGTTTATTCTCAATCCAAAAACAGATCAATATTTATAACACTGTCATTGTATTGGAGTGTAGTTGAGAAAACTTCGTTAGTATAGTTGTTTTTTTATTTTGCACAACTAACAAAAAAACGATTGTAGAGAACAGTAAAAACATGATATTTTTTTCATAAACCAACAGTTGTTTTTATTACCACTACTATCTACCACATAATTCCAATCGACATTATTTCTTTTTTTGAACGGTTATATTAATAGTTTTGTCTCTATTTTGTCTTTGACGTGTAACAACATCAGATACGGATTTTTTTAGTTGTAGAATTACCTTGTACGTTGTCAAACAAAAGTGCACAACTGCAAATGTAGTTATTTACTCTGATATTTCATTGTTTTATTATCAAAAATTCTTTTGTTGATTGATTTTTGTTTTATCGTTTTCGTATTTTTGTTGTTTTCAAATGCAAAGATAAAAATATGGGCTTACACTTTTTTTAGACACTACCATAAATAGATAATTTGTATGCTATGTTTGCAGGTATTTGCAAAATCAAAATAGCTCTTCAGAAATTAGGAAAACTCAGCCGGGCGGCAGTATCTTTTGTTTCAGATATCTGTCGCACTCGTTTCAGATATCTGTCAGTTGCGTTTCAGATATCTGTTTTTTTCCAAATTAGACGTAACAACAAGTTTCAGCCTTTTATTTACGTGGGGTTGTTGCAGCTGAAAGAGATTTATTGAGATGAGAATTATAAAAAAATATTGCTGTCCGGTAAAAATAAACAGAAAGCTCTATATCTCCTTATCCATCGGTATTGCAGCCGTTTTACTCATCCAGGGGCTTGGTTTTTCAGTTTCAAACTGTAAGCATTATAAAATGTGCCTATATTGACATAGAAAGCCCTATAATAACCAGATAAATTAATGAAATCATAGGCTTAAGTCTATTTTTATCTAACACAGATAACCCAAAAAGTTTTATCGGACACCAATAGATTAGAATATTAGAACTAAGTTAGTGTGTTGTTTGTAATATGCAACAGCAATATCTCTAGCCGCTTTTTATTCTTTGTTTCTCTAAGTCTGCTTCCCTTTTTGCTTGGTTCTCTATTAATGCTATTATTTGCTTCGCATCTGCATCTTGCGATTGCTTAATACGTTGACATAAAGCCTTTGCCTCTGCAGCACAAGGACTGGTTATGTCTATTTGTTTGAGTTTCTCTGCACACGCTTCGTAATTACCATTAGAATATTCTGTCTGTGCTTGTAGTAAAAAGGTTGCCACACTCATTTCTTTTGGTATTGTTTGTAGATGTTGCTGATAGCAACATTTACACTATTGTAATTGGCTAATGTGGATGGACAAGAGAAGAGCAGAGATAATGCTTCTTCGTATCGGTGAAGCTGGGCATAGGTTTGTGCCCCTATCAAGTACTGCTCGCAGATTCCTTTGCATAGTAACTTAATATCTGCCTCTTTGCCGTATGTAGGAATAATCTACATTCTCGTCGTCCAGCTTTATTTGTAGAGAACGCACTTTTAACGAGATCATCAGCAGAGTAACCCTGCCCTTTGTAGGCTGAATGTTCGACTGGCAAACACTGTTCCTGTAATCAGATTCTGACAGATAAGGTTTATTTGTACCTCTGAGGTATGAATATTCCTCATTCCTCCTTCGACCTCTTGATAGTTTGTGAAACTAAGCTCAGGGCTTAATAGCGATGGAACTAACTTCTGATGTCTCAATACCTTCTGCTGTAAATGCAGGAAGTATTCTACTGCGAAGTATCCTTGCCGTATTCACGCTTATTTCATCTTGATTTGTTGGTATGACAAAACCAATCTCAATTCCCTTGCGCATGAGCACTGCTAATAAAGGCAATAAATAGTGCTGTGATGACATATAATTTACGGATACTCATGGAGTTTTATTTTATAGTGATTACAATCATGTTGTTGCTAATGGATCTTTCAATCTTAATATTCCTTGAGCGGAAGTATTGTAGGAGTTTTAATCCGAATTTATTAGAGTTATAAGTCCCTGCCTTCAGCATCAGTTAGTGGGACACGTATGTCATCAAAAAAATCATTTGTTTGTCACTTGTACTCTGTATGTGATAGTTCTCCTTATAACAGTTTTCTGCAATGAACATTTCGATATCGTCAGATAATGGAAGTCCATCATTCCCCAACTTCTGTAGACATGGACAGCGTTGAGGCTTGGTCGAATCCGATTGTGAGATTGATTGATTGTCCGTTCTCTGTCATATCCATAAGTTTGCTCTGCATAGCATTAAGAAAACCATTGATACCCGTCTCGGTTGCCCCTTGAAGCCAGCTTTTGCCGTAATCATCAGTGTAGAATTTTTCCACTTTCGCACACGGTATTTGCTAGTGAGTTTCCTGTTGATACATCGTATCCTGATATGATAATCTTCACGGAGTTACCCGTTGGTGAATCGAGAATATTGATTTCGGCCTCAACGTATATATCAGCTCCAGATTGTTGTATGATAAGCGACTTTGTGTCTTGTTGTTGATTACTTCCTAATGCGTTAGCTTTAGATAGAGCCTTAACGCGTCCGAAGAAATCAACGGTTGTATATCCTCGCTGGTCAAATGCCCTTTATCTTCGTTAGAGCAATGCGTTTGTTTACATCACTTTCCAGCACCATGCTATATCTTCCCTGATGTGTAGGGAATTACCATTATTTTTTTGGTCTTTATGGGTTGCGATGTTCTCTACTTTTTGATGTCAATTCTGCGCATACGTATATGGAAGACAGAGAGCAAGATAGTCAGTAATAGTATAAGTCTTTTTTTCATAGCTACTTCTTTATGATTAAACTACATTGAATAACCGCTCCTTGCTGTGCAGAGTTGATTGCTGATATTATTTTGGATGTAGCGTCACATTCGGAGAAAGAGACTCCAGATTGTTTCTTTACAGTTATTGTTCCTATATCGGACGGGTACTGGTTTGCCGTCAAGTAGTTCTATTATTTGGACCATGAATTTATCCCCAACTTTCACGCCAGTCTCTTTACCAGCATTAATGACAAGCGTCTTCTTGTCTAGAACCTTAACAATCTTTGCAGTGAGGGGAAAGTTGATTCGAAAATACTCATAAATGTCATCTTTAATTGATTGCATTGCAGCAGTGACAGCACTTTCAGGAGAAAGCATTTCTTTTCTAGCCTTTCCTTGGAAGCCCTGTGCTTCATTGCTGATGCCAGTAGAAACGTCTACAACTTTTAGCTGAAAAGCAACACTTGCCTTGTAGCCTCTAATACTTCCATCGCCATTAAGAATACGATAAACAGGTATCTTGACGATATGCCCTGTTACTAGCATGCTAGCACCAAGTGCTGCGTCTTGCTGCACAAGATTCTTACTATCCAAAAAAGCCTCACTTTTTTGTAGCTCAAGTTCTTCTTCTACTTTATCACGACTGGTTCTGTCAACAACAATAAATCGATGAGTATTGGTTAGCATTTCCACGACCTTTTCGGTTACTAACCTCGTATAAGGACTTTCTTCATCGCAAGTGAACTCCGCTACGCCAACGACAGGTCTGCTTTCTGCCTGTGCATGACAACTTGTGCCATACACGAGCAGAAACAGGACTGAAAGAATAAAACACCTCATTATAAATTCTTACCAGACTTTATCGTTTCTATGATTTTCTGAACGGCTTTTACTTGCTCAGCACTTTCTTCTAAAAGAATAGGGGTTGCTGCATTGCCAAATTCCATAACCACACCAGCTCCCTTAGCCATCTTTGCAAGTTTGGCCATCTTCATTGATTCTTGTTGTCTTTTGCATTTTCTGCTATTTGCTTCATCTGCTCACCTGCAGCTTTTTGCATTATCTACAGCATTTTTAATAGATGCAGCTTCACCTGTAACCGTTGTCAGTAGCTCTATCCAATCTTCCAATTTTGGCTTTACGATAGTAACGTCTGTTACTCCCTCCTTTGTCTGCCCAATCTGGCGATAATAAAGACCCTCTAGCTCACACTGTTTGTACTGCCAATACCGCTGCATCGCGAACGGAATTACCAAAGCTATCAATGATTCCGTCTCCACAATTTGTAGTCAGAATACTTGTTCTAGTAAGATTTGTAGGTTCTTGGCGTTCTTCGCTTTTCTGGATTTGTTCTTTTGTCTCCTGTGCAAATGTAGTCATAGCACACAAAGTCATCACAATAAAAAAATAAAATTCGCTTCATATATGTAAGTTTTATTAGCCTACCACTCCCAAGTATAGGGCAAGTTGTTTAAAGGACACGAGAATATGGAAGTGAAATATTCTTATGCTCTCTCCTGCAGCAAGGTCCGAAATTTAGGTGAATCAAAAAGACGTGGGAGTCTTCACTTACCTATCCCAGTCCTCAGGGCCTCGCATTGCCTAACCCAAAGGATAGGCAACGCAAGAAGCCCACGTCAATGCGATATTATAATCAATGCCATAAACGGACATAGAAATAATACAATTCAACGTGAACGTTTCGTTGCCGTATCTCTTTTGGGTTTTGGTCAAATTTGCGAAGTTTGAGAACCAAAAGATAACGTCTGTAAACGTCCTTTCTGAGCTTTTAGACTGTTTACTATACATAGTATGACGTCTTATGCTCAATTCCAATATGTTCTGAACAAGTCGGTAACCGTTCATTGCTGCAAAAGTATTAATTTTATTTTTAAATTACAAAATATTCTATTAAAAGATTTGTCAACTTTTTAGTTTTCATATATTCTAATTATTGCTGTCCGATAAAATGTGTACTTTTTGTTCATCTTATTTCATTGTTTTATTTCGGCAACTACAAAGGAAATAAGAAGGGTTGAATGTACAGAACAATCAGCCTGTTTTTTATTATTCTGAATTAAAAGATATGAATGCACTAAAAGTTTTTATCGGACCAATTATAAAA
>BNJU01002878.1_pt1 | contig 47785 bp, 48 predicted proteins | sample 8539281 | NCBI WGS metagenome assembly BNJU01 (sample SAMD00202456, study PRJDB9452) | human saliva metagenome | isolation source: human saliva | place: Japan
GAATCTTTTGTGATTCGGATGGAATCATTTCTCATATTCTTGCATTTTGATATAATTGGATATATGACAATGTGTTAAACTGTTTTTGCTAAACTTTTCACTTTGCAGTTGTTTTTGTGGTGGTAACACACCAGTAACACATTGTGTATATGACCCAACAAGAATCATTAGCACTTATTCTATTGAGGATGTTTTTTAACTTGGTCAAAGAGCTACACAACCATATTTTTATATCGAAGTGTTTGAGGACAAGGTGCATCAAAAATTAAAAAACTTAGCATAACACCTACTCCATCTAAATAACGAAACAAAGATAGCTGTTTTTCTTGAATATGACAACTAAACTCATAAAAGATTCAATCAAAGAATACAAAAATAATCATTGAATGACAATAAAGAGCATCAACAATTAAAGGTATCCATAATGTTTCTCATCCCGTTTCTTAGTCCAACGTGCGTCAATGTCCTTGTGGCATTTCTTGTGTGGGTTGTCGTTCCAAAGCTCATCTCCCTTGCCGTTCTTGATGGTAGTGTTTTCCCTGCGAGTGTTACGCTGCCTGGGGACTTAAACGAAGGTGGCGTCAATAATCTTGCTTCACTAAAGCTCAGACCTTTCGCATCGAGCAATTGACGGAAGTCGTCAAACAGGGTGTCAAACACACTGGCCTTGACCCAGTTTATTCTTACATGCCCACACCGTCTTTTTCGTCAGGTACGTCACTTATCGTATGTATGTTTAGGAACCCTCAAAGCTGGTACGGTCAATAATCTGATATTCTATCTGGTGATCGCCCAGATCATAATAACGTTGGAGAAATATGACTTTGAAAATAAGAACGACATCTATCGGTCTACGCCCTGCTGAAGTCTTACAATCCTCCGTAAGTAGAGTCTTCTCTAATGTGGGGCGAAAGAATTCGAAATCAACAAGAGCGGATACCTGCTCCAGCGGGTTGCCCATTGCGGAAAGAGCCTTGAGAGTAAAACCTTTTTTCAAAGAGACTCCTGTTTTGATTGGCGATATGTAGTCGTTTTCTTCATAAGGTAATATCAATATTTGTATGTAAAGGTACGACTTTTTGAAAATGCGCAAGTAATTAACTGATTATAATAAGTTAATTTATAGAACATCCCTTATTCGAAGTCTTTTTCAGCCCTCTATCTGGATTGATTTTAAGTGCATTTCGACGGGGCGAAAAGAATGAGTAGGCAAGGAACTCAACCCGAATTGTGATGGAATACCCAAATCTCTGATTTGCGGAAGGCTGCCATTCCAATTCTGGAGGAGTAGCGAAGCGGTACTTGAACCCCATTCGGACACCGTACCTTTGCACAGGAAAATGATAGCAGAAAGAGGATGGACGGCAAACGAAATCAGGAATATAACAGAGATTTCTCACGATAAAAATGGTAATAAAGTGCATTTTCTTAAAACCTCTGCTTCGTTATGGCATACCCACATATCATACCTTTGCACCGTCAATAGTGACAAACAACAATTAAATCTCTACATCATGCCAATTATGATCAATCGTGGGAAAGAGATGCTTCGTATCTCGCCCAAAGACAGTAAGAAAAATCGAGTATTCAACCAATCAAGGTCGCACTTGGATAGTTCGCTATAGCGGTTCGTCGAACACTGGCGCCTTCAGCGACTTGATGGATGCCGCAAGGAAATCCTTTGGAACTACAGATAAGGGGCTGTACTATTCAACCAATGATGGTAGAACTTGGATTTGTCGTAAACGTGGATAATATGAACTTAAAACAGAAAAGCGTATGAAAAAGTTATCGAATGAATTCATGGAGAAGATTCTCAATGATTCAGCTTTGGAAAGAGCTCTCTGAAAGCTTTGAATGGACTGAGCAGATGCTTGACAAGCACAAGAACCAAGTAGATTGGAAATTGATTTCAAAACAGTAACATCGCATGGACACCTGCCATGCTGGAAAAAGTTCAAAAGACTCATTGACTGGAAGGAGCTTTCAGGCACAGGGTGCGAAACCATTCTCACTGGGGATACTCTTGAACAGTATAAAGACTACTGGGATTGGTCAGAGTTGTCTGAAAATACAGACCTCGAAATGAACTATCAGTTGATTGATAGATTCATTGATCAATGGGATTGGCCTGAACTCATAAACCGTTGGCATGAGGATAATCTCTACAACATCGACTTCTTGGAGCGTTATGCAGATAAGATTCCGTCAAGCAAGTTACAGGACTCTCGCCTCTGGACAGCCCTTGTTGAACAGAGAGAAAAAGAATTGAAGTTAGAAGTGATTGCGTAAGATGAAGAATCATTCCTATCACCACGCGCCAACAGAAGAGGACATCAAGGAGGTCGCAGATGAACTTGGTCTCTTCCGAAATGGTCATCATTTGTTGGCGTGTGATATAAATGACGTAAAAGTCATGATGAGAAGTGCGGCCAACTTCATTTTGGTTGAAGGCATTGGCAATGGTTCCGGACGTTTGTCTAATGCCATAGAAGATGCTGTAATTCGCTGCTGTGGAACGGCCAAGCCGTATACACTATTCAGTGCCGATAAACTACTGCTTCATATTGAATACAATAGCGAGAAACCGTTATTAGTCGAAGAATTAGCGGAGGTGAATACTTTTGTGGACATGTTTGAGAAGGAGGTACCCTATTACAGACATGGCTATTGATAATGAGAACGTGAAAGGTGAAACCATTATAGTCGCATCTTGGCAACAAACTTAGCAATAAAAATAAGCCTTATGGATCATGTAGTCAGAATGTGTGATTTGAGTTTCGACCCGAAACTCTTCGAATCGTTCAGCTGCGGAACAGCCTTGGATGAGTTGCTTAGTTCTCATTGTGGGTTGCCTCGTGGCGTGAACTACATGATTATAGGCGACCCCGGTGTGGGTAAGACTACCATCATACTGGATATGTTGGCAAATATGCAAAACCATTATCCCAAGGCACGTATCCCAAGGCACTTTTTATTAGTGCCGAGATGAATGAAATAGATCTCACCGTTTATGTGGAGCGCTATCCTAAATTCCAAACATTGCCTATTCTATTCGTGGAAACGGATTTCGACAATGAGATTCACAATTGGGAGGTGGTAAAAGAGATTGTGGAACAGGGTTGGGACATTGTAGCCATCGACTCTTTTTACGAACTACAGGGCATAATCAAAGATGAAGAAAACATCCGAATGAAAGATGCCGAGAGTTGGCTTCTACAACTCATCAAGAAGCAGAACAAGGCACAAAACGACCGTCACCTTAATTGTACGTTTCTCACTATCCAGCAAGTGACCAAGTCGGGCAATTTTGTAGGTTCCAATCGTTTGAAACACTCTATAACGGCCATGATGGAACTGCGTTTGGAGAATCCAAAGAACATTTATTCCGACCGCTACATCACCTTTTCCAAGCATCGTAGAGGAGATGTTGGCGTAAAACCTTCTATAGCCCTGAGTAGTACGGGGATGTTTCTTTTGATGAGCAGCGCTCGTCAGACCAACGTATTACACATGCAAAGCGAAGTTGCCGAACAAATTCGTGACTTCGCTGACCAATTTGATAAACTATTCACTCCAGAATGATATGAACAACTCAAATATTCAACAAGAAAAGCAACGCTTTATGAATGGGCTATGGCCACAGAAGACCATTGAGCTCAGCGAACTCCAGCATGTGGGCGAAAATGTATTTGCTCTCAATGGCATTGAACTACCCGCAGACGATAAATTCACTTCCTCGTATGACCAGACACTAGGGATAAACAGCAGCCAACGTACCATGGTGAAGGAAGCATCTGGCGAGACTGGATTGACAAATTACCGCAACTATATCGATGTAGCTTCCAACCTGCAGAAACCCTAAATCGGTGGTAATTATAGCTCAGCAGAGAACCATCAACTTGCCGAAATCGATACCCATTGTTGATGAATATATTTCGCCTACCGTTTTCTTTGATTTTGCTGAAATGATGACCGATGAAACAGGTTATCAAATTTCAGACGTAAGGTTCAACAATGCTGGAAAGCCACGTATTATGGTGGTCTATACCAATCCTAATGGAAGAACACATAGATTTGGACCAGAAGAAGACTTCATGATGGATGGATTCATCTCACATGGACCCATCCAATGTGGAACTGGGACATTATTACGAAAGGTTAGTCTGCTCAAATGGACAAACAGTGAAGGAAGAGCGAAAGGATAACACTGTCTATAAACTTTCAGCCAACGAAATACATTCTATCATCGGGAAGGTGAAAAACAAGTCATTTTTTCGCCATCGGCGTTGAGCTAGTTTGGAAAGTTACTGAAAAGAGCTTCCTCTTCCAGAATATCATTAGCAGAAATGAAAAAGAGCACAGAAAAATCCTTATTGCCGAAAATGTTAATGCTGAAAAAGCTGAACATCTTATACCGTATGCAGAAGTAGTCCTCATATCAAAATGCCGGTCTTTACGATGCTAAAAAGGAACATCTGATGAAAGGAGAAGGTACTATATGGGATACGTACAATGTACTAACCCAGTTCGCCAGTCACACCACTATATGGAAACCTAATGATCATCGGCGTATAGCCATTATGAATGGTGCTGTAGGGTTGCTGAAACGAGAACCTGACATTGTAAACTACCTCGACATCTACTGATATGGATACGCCTTTTATCAAATCACATCACTGGTACCCAACACTATGATGATGTATTGGCAAGAGTTGCGTCGGTCAAACATACATTATGGATAGGAACATCTGACATCAGTGATGTATAGTAAAGGCTGGTGCAAAAGCAATGCCTTTACTTGCTGTACTCGACTTTTTGGTTAAACGTAGGATTGCATCCGTATTTCCATGCCAAAGAGCCTGGAACTGCCTTTCGAGATGACTTTGATAAATTCCCAGCATTGTGGCCGGCCTTGGAAATGACCCTATGTCCACGCATTCATTTCAAACTAATGATATTCGATATGGATCAGCCTACATCGGCTCAGCTAACTTGACAGGAGCTGGAATAGGTATGAAAAGCGCTCAAAGAAGAAACTTTGAAGCAGGTATTCTCACTAACGAGCCTTTCTTTTGGTAAAACGCTGCTATTGGACAGTTTGATGAAGTTTGGCGTGGAGATTACTGTGCAAATGTGGACGGAAGCAGTTTTGCAAAGGGCGAATACGTTAAAAATCAACGTCTAAAAGCAAAACTTTTATCCTATGCCACAATATTTCATAGGATATTATATACCTTTGTAAGCAAACAATAACAAATAGCGTATGGCAGCAAATATCTTTGGCCGTTACGTATGGCTGATAGAACAATTCAGGCGATATGGCCGACTGACCCATGAGGAGGTAAATGACCTCTGGCATAGAAGCGGGTTGAGCTATGGGGACGATGATGATCTCGCCTCCGCACTTTTCATAACCATCGCAAAGCCATCTTCGACATTTTTGAGGTGGAAATCGCTTTGTGACATCAAAGGTGGTTATAAGTATTATATCGACCATTCCGAAGACTTGGAGAAAGATAATCTTCGCATTTGGCTCATTGATTCCTATACGGCTATGAATCAGATTCAGGCAGATCGAAAACTGAAAGGACGTATCATCTTCGAGAATGTCCCTTCTGGTCACAAATGGCTCAATGTCATCACCGATGCGATGCGCACAATCAGGTGCTCAATGTACGCATCAAGGTTTTGGAAAAACCTGAGCCTTTGGTATTTTTGACATCGAGCCTTACTACCTCAAAGTAGTGAAGCGCCGTTGGTATGTATTGGCTCGAAGTCCGTATTACTCCAATCGCAATCGCCAAAAGAACAAAGAAGATGGTGGCGACCGTCCAGAAGATGTATATATGGTCTATGCACTCGACCGCATTCTCGACTGCCATCCTACAGGCTCATCTTTCCAGATGAAGGAAGACTTCGACATCGATGAATACTTCCGTGGATGCTGTGGTATCATCCATTCTAAAGAAGAGCCCATAAGAGTTATGTTGAAGGCCTACAATGGTGGTCCTGATTATCTTCGTACCCTGCCAATACACGAGTCGCAACGTGAGCTTGTAGAACTGAAGGATGATGAAGCTTCCTATTTTGAGCTGACCGTACGCCCAAACTATGACCTATATCAGGCCCTATTGGCTCAGGCCGATCAAATTGAAGTACTTGAGCCGGCATCGGTGCGTACGAGATGCGCAACTTTGCCAAGAACCTGATGTCGTACTATAAAGAGAAAGAGCAATGAAAGACAGATTAAATTTTATCACCATCGACTTTTGAAACGGCTACACCTAAACGTGCCTCCCATCTGCGAGGTGGGCATCTGCGTGGTACGGGTGCTAAGTGGTAGAAACTCGCTGCTTTGGCTGGTACAGCCAGAAGAAAATCTATATAGCTACTGGAACATGCAATGCCACGGCATTCGACCTGAAGATACAGAGAACTCACCTTCCTTCCCAGAAGTTTGGGAAGAGATTGAGCGCCTATACCTCGATGAGTTTAACACCTTCGTAGCGCACAACGCTCCCTTCGACCGCAGCTGCCTTGAACACTCTGCAAAACTTTATCGTCTGCATTTACCCGAATCAACTGGCAGTCTCGTTAAAGACAGCCCGACAGGTGTACGACTTCGGCTGCAACACCCTCGGCTACCTGTGTGAGCAGCTCGGCATCCCTGAAGGTACCCACCACCGTGCCGGCGATGATGCGGAGATGTGCGCACGGCTGTATCTCAAAGAATTAGAAGAACAAATGTAACAGAAATACTATGCTATATATAAACGATTGAGACAAAAGAGCTCAAAAACATTTTTGTAGCTATAAGATAAATCCCCTGAGTCCATCAGGGTCATGGCAGACATCACGTCATATCCAAATCTTTATTGATGGTTATGACGATGATACATTATGAATATCGTATTGATAGCCATTGGAACGGTCGCGTGGAGCTTCATTTTGAAGGAGATTGGGATACTAAATACGGTGCCCTAATTGATCGACTAATGAATGCGACACAAAAACTGTGAAGAACTAACATGGTCTGAGTGGACTTATGGTTACCGTTGCAGCATTCTAAGAAAATAAAATTCAATAAATGAACTGTTCCAAATCATGACTTATATGATGGAACTTTTTGATGGACTATTGAAGTGTTCTGCATCAACGATGCCTGCAGATGTAAAAACACAGCTGTGATGGTGTACTGCCTCAAGACGAAATTGTTGATATCTTTTGAGCGAAATTTGGATAACGTATTACGTCTTCCTTTGTCTATCCCTAATTATCAAAGAATCTGATTGTTGGGAAGAAAGCAATGTGAAATGTCTACTCGACGACGTGTTTGAGCATATCAGCAATACCAGCGAAACGCCTTATCGTTTAGGTACTATTATTCTTCATGCACATGGCGGTAAGTATGATATAATAGACGGACAGCAACGTCTTGTCACCTTAGCGCTACTTCTATCTGAAATAGGTGTGAATACTAGTCTCCTCAATGAAAAATTTTCGTCTCAACGCTCCATTGATTATGCAGCTTATAATAAACATCTCATTCATGAGTATGTGCAACGCTGTCTGAGCTTACGAGAACTGAGCGAAAGCTGTTGCCAATTACAGTTTAGTGTACTTGTTCTTTCAAAACACCTCTCATCGATTTAGCTTATACTTTCTTTCTCTAATCAAAAACTCCCGTGGTGTTGAACTCTGATTATGATCTTTTGAAAGCATCATCACCTCAGATATATTCCATCTACTTGCGAGCAGCAATCGAAACTTGCCGCTGAAATCTGGAACAAAATGATAGAAAATGGTAGGCAAGATGATAATCAAACAACTGTGCCTGACTATGTACAAACGCTTGACACTTATATCTATCGCCTCAGAAGATGGATGCGTAAGAAAGAATGTGACGATAGTATGAGCAACTACAGAGTGAAGAAAGAATATGAAGCAGCACCAATCGTTGAAGAAATACCTCCTTTTGGTGAACGATTCTACTTCAATGAGGCCATCCAAGGTGGAACGCATTTCTTCTCATACGTTGAACAGCACTTAAGCAAGTATCACCAGTTCAACCAAACGATAGAATACAAAACGCTTCACGCAACTATCCAAGGCGGCAGCCATCAATGGTATCGCGACATCATTGAAAGCATCCTGTTCTGCTATTTCCTCAAATTTGGCAATTTCTATCTATCAGATGCGCTTGTCGTAATAATGCGCATTCTGCTTCAACATCGATATGTTAGTCAGAGAGCAATTAAGTCATCAATAGCAGTATGCAAGTGATTCCGAGTTGGTGCTCATTATCGACCAAGCCACCTCGCCTACATTCTTCCTTGCCGAAGCAAGAAACATTGCCAAAGAGCTTTCTTATCCAACGCGGCAAAACATGTCGCCAATAATGCGTGCCATGAGACTGAAAGCCTCAAACATCGCCAAGCGTTTGGAAAGCAAGATAATTGTTGAATCCTTTAAAAATTTGAATCGATGAGTTATACACCACATACCATTACCGAAAATAAACTTTTCTACTCTATTCCAATTTATCAGCGACTTTTTGAGTGGGACACGGATAATATTGTTACGCTTCTTGAGGACTTAAAAAAAGCGTTTGAGCTCTCAGATGGCAAAGACGATTATTATATTGGAATGCTCACCTCGACCAAAGACAATGAACTTGTGGATGGACAGCAGCGATTCACTGTAATGATGCTGTTAGGAAGTGTCCTACAAGTCTACGATGACGAATGGAAAAAGTTCCTCATCGTGGATAATAAAGCGTATCAACTTTCTACCGCCCGTCCTTTGGATAATACCTATCTCGGTTTTTTAATAGATTTGGATAAAGAGGATTTTGGAAAATCTCAGAATGACAAGATGGCCAATGGGTATTTGCAGATACAACAATTTATGCAGGATGAGGAAAAATTTCCATTACATGATCAGAAAGCTTTTGCTTTCCATATGTGTACCATCATTTGAGCTTCTTCATCTCAAACCTACCTGATGAGCTACAGTCCCAGAGACCTCAATAAGTACTTTGAACGTATGAACACCTCTGGCAAGAATCTTGAGCAACATGAAATTCTCAAAGTGAAACTATTGAGCTGCTTAGATGGAGACATTGATAAGTACATGGTGCTTTGGAATAAGATTTCAGATGTTGATACGTTGTTGATTAGAAGAAGAAAGGATGAAAACCTTGCGGAAAACAAGCGTCAGGCACTAAAAGCGTCTGTAGCAGAAATTATTAGTAACAATCTCATTAACGGCATACAACGAGAGAGGCTGAAAATGAGCTTCCAATAGCTCAAATTTCTCCATCTGCTTCGGCTCCAAAAACGGAGCGCGAGATTAACAAAGATTCTCGGTGTTCCTTTGTCTTTCCGTACTGTATTGCTTCGAGTGCTCTATCGTCAGTTGGATAAGGAGATTAATTGTAAAATAAATGATTTTTCAGCCGAGCAACTTACTAGTATCTTTGAAGAATACTTGCCATTTAGCGGTAATGTAGTGAATAAAGAGGCTATCAAGACTTTTTTGGAAAATCTCAAGAGCCCGTTTAGCACTTGACATATGCTTCGTTCGTCCAACAGACTATGGTTATTCTTTGATTTAAATCAAGATGAAGACAACGCACGTTAAAGGAACTAATGATGCTTCAATCCATGATTTTTGTGTCATCCTCTAACTATACCCATTGCAGATGGTTCTAACTGGTTAATGGACGAAGTGGAGGAATACGGAATGCCAAATGTGGAACAATTCAAAGCATCACTCTTAACTATCATTGATAAGGAGTTCCTCGTTACCACCTTTACGAAGATCTTACCTATAATGGTGACAACCGATATTGGTTCCTGGCGCTTAGATTTCTATATCTGGCAACATCGAAAGGAGTTGTTCGACAAAGACTCTCCAGAATTGAATATTGTGGAAAACTATATCTTCAAGCGAAATCGTAGCATTGAACATGTTGCTCCTCAAACGCCACAAACAGACTCAACGATGAAATGGGGTGATACAGCTGAGGATGCCACGCTTCGGGATAGTTTTGGCAACCCTCGTGATGATTTCGCAAGGTCTCAATTCAGCTTTTGAGCAATGCATCTATGAAACAAAGACCGCACATGTTCAGTCTTTACTATAATGGTTCGAAATCAGGCACTGTAGAAAGTTTGAAGCTATTGATGATTCATAAGGATTATCCATCTGGTTGGAATAAAGACACGATTATCGAACATGGCAAGAAGATGTATGAGTGGCTCGAAAAATCTTGTGTGAAAGAAATAAATTAGCAGACCCTATTGCAAACCCACCATCTCTTGAAGAATACCATCAACTTTTCTGTAGGAATTCCCTCAACTGGACGGATAGCTACTCCTGTTGTTTCGTCAGTATCAACCCCAACCACGATGTAACCGCCACCAAGATCATCAAAATCGTTGGCGAAAGCACATACGTTGTGTAAGCATAAAGACCTTCTGTAGATCCAGATTTGTAAACCTAACCTGCTGATGGTGATAACCAGTAGTGCAATGGCTTATTCAAGACCAGATGGTGTAAAAATCATCCCATTAGGATGTATGAGAGATTAACCATGCTGTAACCTTAAAGTTTATTTTTGTGTCTTTGTTCATCAAAACAAAAGATGAAACAACTTTAAAATCTCATGAAGGTATGACTAATGACGGTTATACCTTTTTTTATGCAGTTTTACACAATCGAAACACCTTTAATCTTCAAAAATCCCATTAGAACCTACCATGTAGTGTTAAATTGTTGGTTGGTTGGCAAGTTTTGATACCTTTTCTTTCTTTTTCCAGATTTTTTTGATTATATTTTGCAGCATTAAATCAGAAGGAACGAGTACAAAATGGCAGGAAACGGATTTAGTGCTATTCTATATGCCCCTCACAACAGGATCGGAATCTTCCTACTTTTTAACATACCCGAGCAATGTCGCTTCGGACTAAAATTTCATAATTATGAAAGTAAAAGGAGAAAAGGTTATCCATCCTTCAGCATGGATAAGTGGTATCGGTATCGGAGAGTTGCGAGTGGCCAACATTCCCCTCAAACGTCGCACTTCAGTACGTAACTTGGTTAGCAGGTTCAACCGATTCTGTGGTGAAGAAAGAGGCCAGTTCCTCCATGTTTCCTACAACAGCGTTGCATACCGTATGACCATCTTTTCGCCATCAGTGCACAGAGCAGCGAAACCTTTGAACGTGACATTTTAGCAGATGAACATGAATGGAAAGAAAAACTGCCCAAAGGCTTCTTCAGCGACGAACCTTGGGAGGAAGGAAAAGAGTATGAGTAATGCCACGGCCATCAGCCACAGCATAGTGGATACTTCGGACACCGTTTATACGGTACCTGACGTTGCCCGAATGTTCGGGCGCAAGGAATGTACCATCCGCCGCCGGATAGAGAATGGACAGATCCCAGCCCACAAGATGGGACGTTGCTGGTATATCCTGAAGTCGGAACTGGTGGCGGGACTGAGAGATACTTTAGCAAATCCTCTAAATAACAAGTGACTAAGTAGAAGCCCTTGGCCGACCCGCTGAGAAGCCAGTCGGCTGAGGCATTTTGTAACCCCAAACATGATTAGAGGATGAAATGATACCCAAGGCCATTATAGAAAAGATACTTGATGCGGCGCATATAGAAGAGGAGGTGGACGAGTTCCTGTCATTCCAGAAGCGAGGTATCATCTATCGTGCGCTGTGTCCTTTCCATCAGGAGAAGACACCGTCGTTTACAGTTACGCCCAACCGCAGCATGTTCTACTGTTTCGGGTGCCATAAAGGAGGTAATGCGATTACCTTCCTGATGGAGCATGAGAATATGACCTACCCAGAGGCCGTGAAGTGGCTGGGCAGGAAGTACGGTATAGAGGTGGAGGAACGTGGAGGAACGTGAAGAAACCATCGACGAGAAGCAGCAGCGCCTGAGACGTGAGTCGCTACTGATTGTCAATGCCACCGTACATAAGCATTACCGTGAGGTGTTTCTGCGCTACAAGCCTGCCAGGACTATGCCTACCGCCGCTGGGGCAGAAGTATTGCGATGAGATAGAGATCGGTTTTGCGCCTATCGATGGCAAAGCCCTCGCTCATCTGCCCTTGCAAAAGGAATTTCTCCAGGAGTTGGGACTCATTAACAAGCAGGGCTACGACTTCTTCCAAAACCGTATCGTCATCCCCATCAAAGACCGCTACCAGCACATCATCGGCTTCACAGCAAGGGTGATGGACAACAGTCAGCCCAAGTATCTCAATAGTAAGGAGTCGTTTCTTTACAATAAGCGTAACACGGTCTTTGGTTTGGACGTGGCATGGCGGGCGGCAGGAAAGACCGAGCAGATGTACCTCGTGGAAGGAGCCCCCGACTGTATGCGTCTGCACTCCATCGGTGTGCAGAACGCCGTGACCGACCTGGTTCGGCGCATGGACAGCGGAGCAGTTTCAACTCATCAAGAGGGCAGCCTGTAAGGTGTGCTTCATTCGACAACGACCCACCCAAGGACGGAGCCGCGTCGGAACGGGCGTTGAAGCCGTGATGAAAGCCGGTAAGCTGGCCACCGAGCAACACCTTATCGTTTCGGTCAAGGAGATACCCATTACCGAGGAAGGCAGGAAAGAAGATCCCGACACCTATTTCAAACAAATCACACATCTTCAAGGGACGTACAGGAAGCGGACTTCGTATTGTAGCTGGCTGCCAAACTATTTGAGACAAGCGGCAACACAGAGCAAAAGAGTGATGCCGTGAAAGCGGATAGCCCACCTGTTGTCCTCTATCGATGACGACACCAAGCTCACCATGTTCTTGATGCTCTGACCAAATATCACCGAGGAAAACTCTTCTGGCAGAAAGCCGTCGAGAACGAGAGGACGAGGCGCGACAGCCCAAAGGAGGACGAAATCGACCTAAACCGTCAGTACGGTTTTTGGATAGACCACGGCAAATACTTTTCTACCACCGAAAAAGGAGGAGTGTTTGAATGGAGCAATTTTACGCTGACACCACTCTTCCACATCAAGGACCCGCTTATGGCCAAACGACTCTTCTTGCTCACCAACGAGCTGGGCATCAAGGAAAATTATTGAGATGGAACAGGAAGACCTTATCTCGCTGCAAAGTTCCGCCAAAAACTCGAATCTCTCGGCAATTTCATCTGGAAGGCTGGCGAGAAGGAACTCATTAAGCTGAAGTGCTTCCTCTACGAAAAGACTGAGACAGCAGCCCAAATCAAGCAGCTCGGCTGGAACAAGAAAGGCTTCTATGCCTTTGGCAACGGCATCTATTATGGAGGGAAGTTCAGTGAAGTCAACGAGTACGGTATCGTACACCTGGACGAGAAGGGCAATTACTACCACGCCAGCCTTCTCTCAGATTTATAGGAAAAACACCGACTATTTCCGTTTCGAGCGTCAGTTTGCATTTTAATTTCTCAATGATTTTTGCTCCGGGACTTCACCCGTCAGCTCTTCCTCGTCTTTGGCGACAATGGCAAGATAGGCTTCTGCTTTTATCTTGCCACACCTTTTCCGTGACATCATCACCCTCACCACACGCTCATTCCCCATCCTCGATCTCTTCGGTCCGAAGGGTTCTGGCAAGAGTGAGCTAGGACACACCTTGATGTCGTTCTTCGTGATTGACAACATACCGCCCAACATACAGAACTCCACCATTCCTGCCTCAACGACACGGTGAGCTGCCGCCGCCAATGCTCTGGTGCACATCGACGAATACAAGAACGGCATCGACACCGCCAAGATAGAGTTTATCAAGGGCTTGGGACGGTACTGGTCGCACGCGCATGAACATGACCACCGACAAGAAGAAGGAGACCACCGCCGTAGATGCAGGCGTGATTATCTCCGGACAGGAGATGCCTACGACCGACATCGCACTCTTCAGCCGGCTTATCTTCCTCTCGTTTCCCAAGTCAGATTTTACGGATGATGAAAAGAAGAACTACCAAAGATTGCTCATGATGCGTTCCAAAGGAATGACGCACTTAACCCTACAGCTTTTGACTCATAGGGAACTGTTTGTCAAAGCCTTTTATGATCAGTATCATTTGATATTGGATGATGTAAACAAACGGTTAGGCAGTAGGAATGTCATCGACCGCATTGTTCAAAACTAGGTGGTCCCACTTACAGCCTTTCGATGTTTGGAAGGCAAATTGGATTTGCCTCTCTCGTATTCAGAAGTATTGAATATCACGGTAGAAGGCATTATACACCAAAACATGGAATGTAAGACAAACGACGAGTTGGGTAGCTTCTGGCGCATGGTGCAGTTTCTCAATAGTGAGGGAGAAATTTACGAAGATGCCGATTTTAGGATTAGAGCTGTCAGCCGGTTCCATTCCAGTATCATCAATGAAACGGAATGGACAGAGCCGCACAAGATACTCTATCTTCAGAAGACCCGCATCTTCATGCTCTATAAGCTCAATGCCCACCGCAACGGAGAGACCTCACTGCCTGAAGAGTCGCTCCGTTACTATTAGAAAATAGCAAAGAGTATCTGGGCGAGCAGCGCATGACGTATCATGTCGTCAAAAAGGGCAGGTCCTGACTTCGATCACCGTGATGCTAAAGGGCAGCCCACCAAAATGTCCGTCCAACAACGTTCTATTGCTTTTGACTATGAGAAGCTCGTCGAGGCGTTTGACATCAATCTGGAGATGACGAGGGAGAATAAGAGTTAAATACAACCTATGAGTTGTATAATTCAAATATATAACTTATCTTTGCAACATAAAAGAAAGAACATGACGTTCGATAAAATTACTGACGACGGTCGTCTATGGGCTGTGTGATACAATGGAGAGAGCGATAATGCACTCTATACGCTGTTTGACAAGTGGGGGACGTAGTATGGCTTTAGACAATTCTTCCGTGATAATTGGGATGATCTGATAGCCTACTTCAAGGTGACAGACATCAACCAAGCCATAGAAGACACGATTGAGGACAGCGATCAACTGCAATGTTTGATGCTGGACTTAAATCCTGATTCAGACTTAGAATTACTATTTCACCCACTGGAAAACTTCCACCTCGGAGGTGGTGCTCGGCAAAGAAAAAGCCAGGCTGAAACGAACGATTCGTCATTCTTCGTGGCTTCGCATCTATGCTATAAAGTTATCACAAGGCGTGTATGTAATCACAGGTGGGGCTATTAAACTTACGCTCAAAATGGAAGAGCGAAACCACACAAAGGCGGAATTGGCAAAAACTGGAAAAAGTCCGCCGTTTTCTCCTGAATGAGGATATTATCGACGATGATTCTTTCATAGATTATGTTACCACAATATAGGAGATAAGTATGAACCGAATTATAAGCAAACTGGAGGCGCACGAGAGCAAGACAGCCCTCTCGCTGGCGTGAGGCTGCTGAGTACCGACAGGCTAACAAGTCGTGGCTCCGCCACTCGCAGCGTATTGCGATGTTTATGCTGACAAGATGGACGAACTCCATCTTACCCAGACAGAACTTGCCCAGCGCATGGGCTGCTCGCAGCAGTATATGTCAAAAGATACTCCGAGGGAAAGAAAATCTCTCCATCGAGACGCTTTGTAAGATAGAGGATGCCCTCTCACTCCATTTACTCCCCAGCGAGGTAGAAACGGTATGATGAAATTATACTCACATGACGAGATGCTCAACTGAGTGTTGGGCAACAAAAACACGCCTGCCCGTAATGCTTAGGGAGCAGAAAAATCAATTGCTTCTTGAAAAGATAAAAGACGCTCATTGAGCAAAAAGAGAAGCAACTAAGACTCACTCTGCATACCCTAGAACTGCTTGTGAGTCATGATAGGCTACCCGCCATTCTCAGGTAATTTGTCCTGTAATGGCGGTCACTTTACCCCTAAAAATCTCAGTAAAACCCCAAAAATGTTTGTTTGCTTTGTCTTAAATGTCTTGTCGTTGAGTATCAATAAATTATATGTCTCTGATGTTGTCTTGACTTGTCATTACTTGTCTTAGATAGAGGTCGAAGTGGACAATCTTTCTATTTTAGTCAAATAATATAAGTCTTGTCTAATAACAAAGAATATTATATTATTGTATATCAACACTTTATGTGTTTATGACAAATAAGACAGAAAAGACAGCCAAAATATATGTGTCCTACAAAAAATAAAAAGGCGGAAGCTCCGCCTATTCTATAACGCTTAGCTGCACTCGGCTATTTGAAAGCGAGCTTTCATGGCTCTCGCTTTGCAAAGCCTTTCGTTACTGCTCATCATATAGCCTTGACAGGAAATCCTGTAATCGCTTATCCTGTATCTCGGCAAGTGGACAGGGCTTAAAGTCTGGTATCTGCCTAATGCTCAACATGTCCAGTCCATACCGTGAGCCATCCACCTTGATGCCTTCTATCTCCTTTACAGAGGCGTAGCCACACTCCGTTTCTGCTATCCCCACTACGATACAGAACAAAGTAAAGTCGTTGCCTTCTGGTTGCCCCTCCAGTACATACCAGCGGATGAGCTCAAATTCAAACACACAGACGCAAGTGGCGTTCTTCTGCTTCCCGTCCTGAGAATAAAGAGGGAAATCTTTCAACTGTTCGGCGAGTTTTGCCGTCATCAAATGATTTGCCATATAAAATGCTATTGTGGAGCAGTGGTGAGCACCCCATCACCCAACTTTTGTTTAGTTTCTACAGCAAAAGAGCGCCATGGCAGGTAATGAGTTGAAGAGAGCCGGAAATGGAATGGAAGAACTGCAAGCAAGGATGCTTGGGCATCTTGCTGCAAGTATGGAATGGAATGTGGCATCTTCAACTCATCACTGGCCTTGTTGCGCACGAAATGACCTAACCTCTCTCCCTTGTCATTCTACGTCCCTGAAGAATGATGAAAGCGGTATTGTAATGGTTGCTGCTCTATGCGCAATGAATGGAGATACGGCTTTCAGGGAAAAAGCCTTCTGAAATATAGGTAAAACCACATAGGTAGTCTGTGTAACCCCACTGCAACACAAGAATTGGGTTACACTGGAGATGCACTGACGTTACACAGGAAAAATGTGCGATATGGTGTGCATAGGCACGGAGCAGGAAGTAAGATGGGCGGAACCGTGGAGCGGTCATGGGCGACAGTCCATCACCAGCGTAACAGCGGTAGCCTATCCTTTCCTGTACCATGCTATGCACTCCATCCAGCACATAATGGATAACCGATCTCCCTTGTTGCTCTGTGTCCCAACGGAGCGATGAAAGCGGTGTGGAGTCATCACACTCATTTATGACGTGATAGCGAAATACGGCTTTCAGGGAAATTAAGTACTCCCAAATAAAAGTCTTGTTTTTGATGCAAAAAGCAAGACTTTTATTTTAACCAAGCATTATTCAGCTAAGCATCTTTCTCCCAAATAGGCAGCGGACTGTGACCGCTGCCCGATTTTGCAAGCTGGTCATACCTTGACAGATATACCCCAGCCATGCTCACTCCTCCCTGCTTATTCTGCCCACCTGCTTACAAGGATGGTTGCAGAGCACCCAATCAATCTCACGGTATGAAAAAGTGGTCTGTATGCCACTGTCCATGACCATTCCACAGAGTTTTATGATTTTGCATAACACTTGGCTTCCTCGCTGCTCTCTGCTTCTACCTTGAAAGTACCCTCGAAGATGTATCGAGCCGGTACGCTATAAATCTTCTTCATTGTATTTCCTTTTGAAGGAGTATGCCAGAAACTCGGCACACTCCTGGTTCTACTTAGTCAAACATCGCATTGACGTGGGTTTCAAACTCGTCGTCTGAATAGCTGTAGAAGATGTCATCTTCCACATATCCGTAAAATAGATTGTCCACTGATGGAAAATCTTCTTTCCACTTGTCGCACACACTACAGGGTGCAAATAGGGCATCGCCCAACTGCGCATTGCAAATCTCTCTTGCATCAACGCCCTCTATCGAAAAAATACTGATATTCTCCATGCTTTTAGAAATGAAAATCAATGATACCACCGATATAAAGTTCGTCACCCTCCGTCAGATGCTCCACCATGCGCATCAACTCCGCCGACTTTTCCGCAAAGGTCTGATAGTCGTCATTACAAAGGTAGAATTGGGCATCAGTGTCCAGCGGATTTTGCAGCTCGGTCTCCAACTGGTACAACTCACCACAAAAGTTCATCACGTTTTCCGTGTTTACCTTTGCCGCTTTCGTCTGAATACGCTCAACCCACTCACGTTTCCACTGCTCAAACCCGCCTTGATACACCAAGGTCGTTTCATCTTTCAGGCGAAACATGCCCAATGGCAGAATATGAGCCATGAGCGAGTAAACGGCTCTCTTCCGTTCTTCTTCTGAAATGGCGGCACAATAGTCATAATCGCTGCCATCACCCTGCAACAAGGTATCTTCACAAAGATAGCCCTCGATGCGTTCTTCCGATAATTGAAAAATCCATGCGTGCATAACTTATCATTTTAAGAGGTTATCAATCTTAATCTTTTCCCTTTTGTGAAGTCGAAAGACTTCTTGTAGGTACTTGATTTTTCGAGCAAGAAAGGACGGCATAAGCGGGAAAAGACAAGGCAAGCAATGCACGGAAAAATTGACGGAATACCCAAATCTTGATTTGAGGGAAGGCTGCCGTCTATTTTTTTCTGCGTATAGTCGCAGCGGTGCTTGCCGCTCTTTCCTATGCCGTAACTTTGCAAAAGAAAATGAGTACTTGCAACAAGGAGACAACCGCAAACATGGAAATGATAGAAAGTAAATACCGCACATCATGACGTACCTTTCTCTGATAATAGGGAAAACAAGAAAATAATTACTGTTTTCTTGCTTAAATGATATGAAATAGTTATATTTGCTGCATAAATCTGTGTCGTGACACAAAAATATATTCTAAAATGCTATTTGAACGGAAGTATTACCTAAGCCAGCTACAGAATGCTGATGGAAACGGTATGATCAAAATCATCACCGGGATGCGACGCTGTGGCAAGTCATTCCTCCTTTTCAATATCTTCCGAAAGAGTCTTCTTGAAAGGGGCATTCACGAAGATCACATTATTAAAGTCAATTTGGAGGATCGCCGAAATAAGAAGCTACGTAATCCAGATGCACTTCTTGAACATATCGATAAATTGATGACAGATACAGAGAAGTATTACATTCTGTTGGATGAGGTGCAGTTGGTCAGTGAGTTTGAGGATGTTCTTAACTCTTACCTTGACGTACCCAATGCAGAAGTGTATGTTACCGGCTCAAATGCAAAATTCCTTTCAAGAGATATTATAACGGAATTTCGTGGACGAGGATGGGAAGTACGCATCCACCCACTTAGTTTTGCAGAATATTATGAGGTGATAGGTGGTGAAAAAGGCAGAAGCCCCTGGATCAATACTATAAATATGGTGGCCTGCCAGCTGTGGCAGGAATGAAACGAGCTAAAGACAAGCAGAATTACCTCCGCGAGATTTTTGAGACGGTGTATCTAAGAGACGTTATTGACCGCAACCATCTAAAGAATGCAGACGGCTTACGGGAGCTGGTTCGTATTCTTGCCTCTACTATGGGGGCGAGTACCAACGTGCGACGAATTTCAAACACTTTCAAGACTGCCGCAGGCATAGATGTTGCCCCGGCAACGATAGCCAAATACATCGAGTGTCTGCAAGATGCATTCATCATCAGCGAAGCATTACGCTATGATGTCAAGGGTAGGAAATATATCGGCACAGAAACCAAGTATTATTTTCGAGGATTTAGGGATAAGGAATGCCGTTGTTGAATTTCGCCAATTTGAGCCAACCCATATTATGGAGAATGTTGTATATAACGACTTATGCCGCAATGGTTTCTCGGTTGATGTCGGATTAGTTGAAAGTTTCAAACGCGATAATAACGGCAAACTCACAAGACGAAACCTCGAAATAGATTTTGTCGTCAATCGGCATGATGAACGATTATACATTCAGTCTGCCTATGCTTTACCTTCAAAGGAGAAAGTTGATCAGGAACAAGCCTCACTCTTGCAAGTGTCAGACGGCTTCCGCAAGATTATCATTGCCGGCGATCATTACAGTACTGGTTACAATGAGAATGGAATCTTGGTAATTGGACTTTACGATTTTCTGTTGGAGAAAGCGAATATCTGGAAATAGTATAAACAGCAAGTCTATAATACTAAATGAAGAAACAGGGGAAGCTACAGATAACTTCCCCTGCTACTTTTTTACTATGTATCTTCATGAAAGAACATTTATGGCAGCGGTAGCTCAAACGTCCTCACCACTGACTTGCCGTCCTTACTGATGAAGAACCACCGTTCAGCATTGTATTTCATGCCATGATGCGTTACCGCCTGATAGTCGATCTTCACTTTCCATCCCGTCCATTCCTTTTTGCTAGTAGCCTGACTGAGCATCTGTCGAATGTCCGAGTTGGCACGCATCTGCCTTTCGGCGAGATCCATCACGTAGAAGTCAGTGATGTCCAGCGACTGCATATTGTTGGTACGTTTCATAATACTGTCCGTGACCGACTTCATGATACGGATGATGCCCGCCTTCTCTTGTTGCGAGAAGTAGCTGAACCCAAAAGCCGAATCAGGCTCTGATATAGCCAACATCTGCAACTGCTTAGGATATTCCACCGACTGTTTCAGATTCTCCACAGCCAACTGCTTCAACGCATGACGCTTATTTTTACAACCAGTGAGGCATAACAATGCCACCACTACATATACATACTTTTCTTTTTCATCACTAATAACTGCTTAAATCATGATTATTCTGTCTTTTCAGGTGTCAGTTGCAGCCGCTTGTAGTACACCGTACCGTCTTCTCCTTAGTAAAATTCGATGTCAGTCCCTGGTTACGCCCTGTTCACAGAATTGCTTCACCTCCTCCACCGATACGACGGCAGACCGCTGATGTTACGCCAGATGGAGAACTTGCATGGATGTTCAGCATTGCGATATAGTATGGCACAGTTGGCAGCTTCAGTCCAACATGCAGGTCGCCGCCGCAATGCGGACACTTTGCGATGCGCGATTCCAGCTCACCTTGCCTTCAGCTATCGACAACGACGAGGCGAAACATCTTCCACTCATTTGAGGCAAAGCCCTCCGGGCGATATGCGTGCCATTCGAGAATGCCTGGCATCCTGCTCCATAATCCTACGGTTGCAGATAATACCGGAATCATAAAGTCACGATGGATGCTCACCGATCGAATTTTCACATCGGTAGCTTGAAAGTCTTGCGCATCTTACCTCCACGAGATAGGACATACTCCGTCGATATAATCGTACACCTGATGATACCATCACCTTTCCAGTACGGATGACGAGAGCCATCTGTAAAATACTGTCCGTCCTTGTTTTTGCAGCGAGAGCACCTCGTGCATGACCATAGCTGACGCAAAGTTTTGCTGCAGTTCTCCGTTATCTCCCAAATTAAACAAACGATTGGGGATAACGAATCCACGGGACTGCTCACTGCACTTCCAGCCTGCTTCGTCGCACCATTGTACCTCTGCCACAAACAGGGCAAATCATTGTTATTGTATCACTCTATATCTTTGTTATTTCTTCAAGTCAATGATTACTGTAGGCAAATCCGTTGTTTGCACTGCTCTTTCCTCGAAACAACAAAGTGTCGCCATGCAAAGACAGAAAATGCCCATATTCAGACCTCTCAAATATATTTCCACTCATGATTAGTCCATCCACAATCGCCTTTCTCTGACATCACCCGTAGCTCAACCTTCGGGATGCAATCCAAACCACAGGTCATTCCACGAGTACGTCCTTATCTGCCAGCTGCCGAGCGCACGAGATCGGTGTTGATCGTCTCCAGCTTTCGTCACCACCTCATTGGCAAACTGTAATACCGTTCGGCTGGAGGACAGTAGGTTTTACCTTATGCTTCTCATTCACAGACTTGCCGGTGGCATCATAGCCATCTCACGTTGTATGTACCGCTCGTTACCAGGTTGTTTCGATGAACGGATAGAGGAAGCCATTTGCGTGCGCATCCGTCCGGTTCATCAGACACCAAGAGAGCAATCGTTCCTTTCAGATGACCAGGCAGCGACTGGCGCCGAGGTTCATGTTTCGTGGAACTCTCTATCGTTGTCAGTTCTGCCGCTCGCTTGATCTGATAAAGGTTCTGCGCCGGCTCCTTGGCTACTGGAGAGATACGCTGCATCTTGTCCTCCACCTTGTGCATTCTGTCCATCGCCACAGTGACTGCCTGTTTCCGCAGCATTGATTTTTCTGTGTCTTCTCGCGGTCATGCTGAAAAATCTTTTCAAGCATTCCGCTCTGCGCTATCACTGCACCCGTCAGCGTCGGTCCAGTCTGTTAGTGCCATCATAGGCAGAAAGTTCAACTATCAACAATGATATGATGAAGATTCGTTTCATAAGCCACCCTTTCTCTCGACGGTCAGCCAGATTCCGGTTCCTTGCAAACTTGTTTACCGCCACAACTTCCATCTGTTTTACCCATCAGCTGGTCGTTCCAGTCCCAGTTCGCAGTAGCCTTCCATTCACCTACATTATAGCGGATGTGGATATGCTTGCAGAAGCTCACGGATGGACAGCTGTTCATTAGATATGTCAGTTCTTCGCGCCAACAGTAATCTTCACCTTGTCCTCTTCCTTACGCATTACTCAGCGGATGCCCTCCAGCAAGGCAGCTGCGGATGCCGCAGATACGCCAGCAGGGTCATTATCAAAACAGTCCATCGCCTTAGCTTCCGGGTAATGCGCCAGGATACCCTTTGATCTGACTGTCGGAGAACGTGCCACCGCAACGATACGAATACCGATAAATGAGTACTATCTAAGCGAAGGTGATTCAGCTGATAGAACGCCTGATGTCGTATGGCACTTTCGGCGAAATAGACTATGTCTGATGTCTGTAGGCTCTCCACCTTGTGAGAGATCAGCATCCATGCCCCCGTCGTCGAGTTAGTACCAGCTGCTCTGAATGAGCCAAAGCCACGGTTTCGCAGCCCACCTTGTCCTTGCCAGCCTGTATAAGGGAAGCTGATGTTGAACTGGCTTTGTAGGTGGTATGGTTGTTGTCCCTGTTGTTGATAAAATGGTGTAAGGCACTCACCGTCTCCTCGTTGATGCCACGCTGCAAGAACGCCACTCACTTCCGAAGGCGTATCAACATCCTGTTTGGCGTTTCCGGATCGACACAGTGTACCCGTGCTACCCAGCTTTCGTAAGATACTGGCTATCCCGTAGTCAGGAATAAACCGGCTGACTGAAGTCAGCATCACGCAGATAGATTTCCCACTCGTTTCTTCCAGACTCGTGGGAGCTGTGTTCTCACATTCAAAGATACCACATCAGCCTCTGCGCGTTACGCCGGAAATAAGTTTGCGCACGCCTCCTTCGGGTTCTTGATGTGACGTCCCTGATGCCCCGATGGTCGACAAAACCATTTCAATGTATCTTCCCACACCAGCCGAGCGGTCGAGACGATAGCCCATGATAATGGCAATATCATCTACGCCCTACCTTTGTTTTAGGCTTTTGCAGTTTACCTCTGTTTCTGCTTCTCACAAAGTATAAAGGGTTATATTTTCATACGATGAGCATGCTGTCTCACCATGACCACATCCCAAAACTTTTTCCAGCGTATGAGAGAGCAGACGCCTTCTCCGTTTCTTCCGAGAGAAATAGAGGATGCCCACATTTCGTCAATCGGTTTGAGTCCCAAATCTTGACATGGAATGGGTCTCACCCGCATAGTCGCCATCAGTTCTGCTTGATGATGGAGGCGTTCTCAAAGACGACCTTGTCCCGGAATGTTTGTGAAAGGTTTCATATGCCTGGACAAAACGGGCTCTTCACCCAACGCCATTTTCGTATCCACCTCTTCCAGTGCCATGTGCAGCCTTGTTCGTCAAATGTATCACGACACGATGACTTTCGATCGAGAGTGGAGATCCAACTATCGAGGTAGGCCGCATTGTTGTCAGAATACGCTGTCAAAGCATCGAGTTGCTACCATCGCCGCCGTCAGCTCACTACCAGTTCTCCTTGGCGTATTTCGCATCGTCGAACTCTCATGGCTGCCCCTGTTCAGCGAGGTTCCGTATCGGTGGAATGAGCCATCTGTTGATGGTGGAGTAGGTTCCATACCGTCCTTATAAACCTCTTCAGAGTCTTGCCAATGCTTTGAACTACTCTTTCTTTGGACGACGATGATTGGTGGAGGAAAAGTATACCGGATACCTGCTTGTCATATTGGATAGGACAAATCCACCCTGCTTTCTCAAACATACGGTCAGAGCGCTTGCTGGTAAACATCGCTCGGCATCATCGCAGCTCTGGTGGGGCAAACAGCTTTTTGAGACTTCACCATCTGTCAGGCTTCACCTCACCAGATTCATCTGATCGACATTGAGACACATTGGAGGCTTTCAGGAGCGAATGATCTGCACCTGCATCCCGCTCTGCAAGGCTCTTCATCTTGCGGTAGGTATCTTTCGGAAACTCTTTCTTACCATCCTTGTCCCTCGCCGTGATATCCCAGTAGAGCACTGGCATAGCAAACTCACCTTTATTCACATGTGCCCCATGTCGTTGGCTCGCTTGAGAGTGAGGTACACGGGCATGGAGTAGTACGAGAGCCGTGTCCAGTGGAGGAAGAAAGTTACTTCCCGAATATCACGCCCGGATACATTTGCGGCACATGGCTCAGGGCAGAACAATCGCTTCCAATCCACCCTATGCCAATAACGGACTTCATCCTGTTCCATGCGTTTCAAATCATCATCTCCGTGAACCTATCACGGCTTTCTGACCGGAGCGTCTTTCAGCCTCAGTTCAGCTATATTCATAGTCGTCCTCCGCCAGATTTGCTTATCCGACACTCAGTTCCACTGACTCCATATGAACTCTGCGGTATCTTCGCTGGGATGGATGTTGTGTTCTTGCACCACCGCATGAAGTCGTCGCATGTCACCTTCAAGCGTGAACTGCAGCCATCCTATCCGTCTGTCCTGTTTTGAGCTGGACTAGCTCTTCAAAAACTATATGCCATTTTCAGTTTATGTTATCTGTTCGTATAGAAATCAAGAGCCAATTCCATTGCTGATAGCTCTGTTTGACCGACAGCAGCTGTGATGTCCTGTGAGAGATGCTTTGCTGCCAGCTGTTCACGAGTGACGGTCTTGGCTGGAAGAGAAAATCAGCGTCAAACGAAATCGCCTTCTTGTCCGTGCGTCCGTTCTCGCTCACGGCAATGAAATCTTCCACTTGCCGTCCATGTTGTCCTTTGCCGGATATCCTCCCACTTTGATGCTGGCAGGAGTTGATAGACGGCAGATGCCGACGGTGTGCAGCGTCACTAAAGTTCTTCCACCAATGCCGCCGGTGTCGTCACGCGGTCGAAAAAGCACCTGGTCTTCTTTGGTCAGCAGGAGCGCGCTTCGTTGGTCGCCCACCTGGAGCGTAGAGCTTGTGCTCTAGCCCTAGATCAACGGCTCATCTTTCCTTATACCTGTCATCTTGTCAATCACCCTGCCGTCGAGATGGGATGTTGGCGGTATGTACTCCTCGGCAGATGCTGGGAGCCAGCTGTGGGATAATATCGCATCATATTCTCCACCGCTTCTTCGTTTCTGATAGGCAGCGATGTCGGCAGCGTCCATCTTCATAGTTGAGCTGTTACCGTTGAACTGCGCACATAGGGCAGTCAGCAGGATTCACCTTGGACTGAAGGCATGGGCATGGAAACCTTGTCGCCATTGACCGTCAAATCATCTGCAGTCACGCGGCTGGTGTCCTGCTTGACGGTTGCCGCCTTTCTCCACGGATTTTCCTTCCTCTTTCTTTTGCCTGAGCTGTCGTTTCCGTTTTCTCAGACACGGCTTTCTCCACATTTGCTTCTTCTCCAGACCGTCCACTGATAGCACACGAAGACCAGCCCGGATGAGTTTGGGCAGATTCGTGTCCAGTGCCATGATGGGGAAATGTAACTGCAGAGACCGTCTCCTGCTGCTGGAGGCTTGTTCGCTGAGAGCGCAATGTAGCCAGCCACGCTTGGAGGCATCAGCGTTCAAAGCCGCGTAGAAAGTCTCCCGTTCTGAAGAGCAGGACAGCATCAGGTGCTTCTCCTTCACTGTTCTCGTACAGCTCTGCCCGCGTCTTTGACTTTGGGGCTTTCGGTCGTTTTCGTTGCAGCTCTCGGTTTGAGCCGTCGGCTTTCCTCAGGTAGCTTGCTGCTGCACTCTTCTTTTTCTTACTTGCCATATTGTTGTCAATTTAAAGGGTAAATATCCGACTTCCATTTATTAAGGCGTGAACTATGCGTATCACCGAGTACCGCCATCAGCGTGTCCCTGTCTGCCCATTGCTTCACTACGCGGTAAAGTGCTGCATGTCTGTGTCGATACATTGTCAATGAGAAATGGGTATCTTGTTCCTGGGTAGTCTGCGGATGCGATAAAGTAGAGCGGCACCATCGAGACGAGCCATTGGTTTTCTTCACCAGAAATAGCGGATCGTGGCATTGCTTGCCAGCGCATCTGATGACAGGCAGATGCAGTGCCTCGCCTGCTTTTCTCGGTAAGCGTCTTGGTGTAACCAGCCTACCGGTGCGGTTTGGGATGGGTACCGGTACCACCTGCTTGTCTTTAGGCGTGACATTCCTGACTGCAGCAGTCATCATCGTCGCAGCCTTTGGCAATGTATGTCGTCTAGCTTTCACCTTTCGGGCAATAGGAGCAACTTTGGCATAGCCAGCCACGGAGCCGACGATGTACTCGAAATCAAGATTTTTGAATTTCTTTCTACCCACCTTGCTCGTCGTGATATGCTTTTAACCTAGCGGTCTCCACAATAGAAGAACTCGTAATAGAGAAGAATGTTAAAGCACTCCTGGTTCTTATAAAAGTGATCAAGCCGAGCAGAATATTAAAAGAATCCCTTGTTGGGGAGGATGGTTATTCATCTTGTGCTATCAGAATCAAACCCTGTATGTTGCTTCTTTTCGATAGACTCTGAGCGGTTGTTGGTCGTGGCAGCGTTCCACCACTTTGGTATTCCCAGCGGTTTTCGTCGGTCATCACGACAACCCATAAAATCCTCGTGAACATCATCGTAGCGCATCTGTTGCCAATCGTTCCCCACTCTCTCATGTCGCCGTTGACAGTTTTGAAGCCTTGTGGCTCATGTAGGTCAACGCCCACCGTTACTGGTGTCGCCAGAGCCAGTTCCTAGGTTTACCCTTCCTGCAAAGCCTCCTTTTGATTGGCACCCAGCTCGATGTCCTTCACTTTTATCTCGTGTTTGTAGTTCTGTCTCGATAGGAATGCTGTGCGTACGGTTCGCATGGCAGGTTCGTTTCATATCCAGCTGAACAAATTCACTTTCCTTTCTCCTCCACGTCCACTTCCTTGCGTATTACCTCGCCAGACAGCACTCGTTGGAGCTCATTTTGTTAAGTCCTAATTCATTGGCAATCTCTCTACCGAGTGGTATCATCAGTAACACTTGCTCGGGATGCTATCATCCAGTACGAATTGGGCTTTTCATCGGTAACTGTATCACTTGCCATTTGATGTTTCCGTGTGGTACGAAAACAGGCGTCTACTCTCCACAAAGCGCGGAACTTTTCAGAGCATCAGTCATCAACGCCAGTTTCTCCTCGTTTGATACCCAACTGCTTTCAGTCGTCAAAACAGTTCCTTTGGAGAAGCGAAAAGTCATCATCTTCCATACGTTAAATGTTTGAAGTTAAATTTATGAAACGAAAACCCGCAAAAGAGAGCTCCGCACTGAACAAAATTATCAAAAGAAAGATGAATATAAGACAACGATACCGATTATTTCTGACGGTCACGCTGCCATGTCTTTTGGTGGTGATATGGCAGACAGTTCTTTCACCCTCTGACACGCAGATAGTTGTTATAGGCGAAAATGACTGCAAAACAAAGAGTTACGCTACAACAAAAAGGACACTATAGAGGTTCGTCCTGATGGATTTCGTTCCAGACGAGGAAAACGGCATGGAAGTGAGTATCGAAAAAGGATGTACCACTGTTTGTCAACGTGAGGACTCCTGCTTTTGGCTGATCCAGTCAGCGTATGAATGTTTGCTTACCCTTGACTTCCTGAAACTCGCTTCTGCCTATGGTTATGAAAAGACCACTGTGAGCAACTGCACTGAATCTTTCATAACGCATCGACTCCGCAATGCAACCATGCCTCATGTCTACAGCAGGCCGCGTCTGCAACATCTAAGAGTGGCACCTATGGAACAAAGGCGGCAACTATATCAAAGTTGTTACAATCTTTAACGTCTGTATGACACCCATATGATAACCGTCCACAGGGCGATGCGGGTGACGCGTGAACCATCGTGGCAATATCAGTGGAAATACAGGTGTTCTCGATATACCCGTCTACACACTGGGGACTACGAAAGGAAAGATATGTAGAACCCTAACCATTGCCGATTATCTCTAATGGCTGCATCATTGAATTACAAGATAAATGTATATCTCCTGTTTCGGCAACAGCCAAACCGAGCGTTGAACATCGAAACCTAATGGCGGTACTCAACACAAGCGATGAACACAGATGAAAATGTTGCACAAGCCTTATTGGAAACAGGTTATTTTGGTCGTCCAGAGTCTGTTCTGAAAAGAATAATCTCTCTTCATTACGCCATTCCAGTAGCAGGTTACTATACCTTCAACTCATACATGGGAAGAGAGCGTAAAGGCTCACAAGGATTATGTACAATATAAATATAAAGATGGTAACTACTACGATTTCCAAATAGAATTGGGTATGAAGATGGAGAGTATTTAGATAAAGTGAGGAGATTGTGTTGTTTACCTTTATCTGAAATTCATGACTGGCCTTTCATGCTTACTTCAACTCCTTTTGTAATTTTAAACACCATTACCATTCTACATGTTTTTCTTCAGAGAACACTTTCAGACTTAGTTCCAGCGCCATCAAAACAATCAGCTCAGAACCGATCCTTGTCTGGTAGAACTGATGTTTTCTGCTCATGGGGAGGCCAGCCTGCTCCTGCTGTCGCTGGTACACTCTTTGCGATGGTTTCTGCTCCTTTCATACCACTGCTAAATTTTGTGGTTGAGCATCATGATTATTTTGCAAGATAAACGTGGTTGTTTTTCCACTTTGAATGCTCGGTTATAGATAATCTTTTGATAGTAGCGGATACTAAATTCATCTGGCAATCGAAAAGCCCATCCAAAAGGTAGTTTTAGGCTGATAGTCGTCTATTGGCTATCTTCAGCGACACATCTTTTGTCAAGATAGTATCCATAGACATTACATTTATATTGTGACATATTTCCTTTAGTTTGTTTCCATATCATGGAGTGTTTCATCGGGCTGAATTTTTATGTACTATCAAAGGCATGACTCTGTATTAGAGACACAAGGAATTTCAAGAAGTTTGAAAGAAGTCCAATTTGTCTTGCAGAAATTGTGTGGTTTGTTCAAACTTCATGGATAATAGCAATGGCGGTAATTGCTCTAGAAATGAAGGTTATAATTACCTTGGTACTATAAACCAAGCGAGGCAGCTACCAGATAAGAGTATGAAATTACATTCTGAAGTTGAATCAACGATGATAGACAAATATATTTGTGCAAAGCAATTTTGATATTAAGAAAGATTATTCTTATGGTGACAAATATATTATTTTGCAGGAAATTTACAATATGGAGAACAGCTGACCCAACAGAATAAAGTAGACTTGCAGAAAAGAAGGCAATTAATAAATGTATTAGTTGAACAGTTGGGGTGATCCTGCCACTGCATTCCTAAGTGGTGTACCAGTCTTTTACCAGCCCAATCTGAGAACTTGCTGGACATTGCCGATGTCTCGAAGTGGATATCAACAGTTGGTTCTGCATAGAAAACGAACTAACTTTTTATGTACAAATCTAGGAACTGGAGAGAAGAAATGAGTAAAACTGAAATAGCCTACATACGGCATCAATAACAGGAGAGGTGGTTTTCTGTTTGATGGTGAAACCAATGTTTTGCTCCCGCTTTACAGTCGTGGAGGATAGTGATGTTGCTCCATGATGAAGCAATCCATAACCAGCTACTTCATATAAATGCCGAGACCAGCAAACGGGCCATTGCCGAAATAAAGAGGCGATAATACGTGATGTCCGAGGCGTTTTGGGGAGATTATGAAAAAATGAACAAGGGAAGACGAGCAGGTTGCCCTGTTCTTTGTAATCCTTAAAAACTTGCCAAGATCTGTCTCGATCTGCACGTAAATGTTACCATGCGCCGTTGAAATAGGCAAGGAAAGCTGGTCACACATGATGGACTCATGATGGAGTTCAATGAAATCAAGCGTTGGGTGATGCTTTCTGTTGACCTGGAGTGAGACAACCAAAGTGAAAGTGGCAGGTGCTCATCTACTGTACTTCGTAAAATAGAATGTCGGATGGCATGGCACACCCACCCACTCATCATGCTCAATTTTAGTTATTACATCAACTGTGAGGAACTGTGGTTTCTTGAAGCTTGTCTCTTACAGCACCATGAAATAGAAATATTAAAAAGCAGATGCTATGACCATTGGGAACTTGACGATAAACTGAATAGCAAGGGATTTCAAGATACGGAGAATGGCGACCATTCTACACCGACATCTATCATCATCCCGTGAGGAGGAGGCTAATAGGGAGCAGATTATGGAGTTTAAGGCTAACCCCATCTTTGCCCATCTCAATTATGGGATGTACTTACGCTCAACCTCTTTGATGAGTTCTACACTTTGACCATAAGAAGTTCGTCATCCGTCCATGCTAAATATCAGTTGGAGAAAGAGAAGACTGACCCATCAAGCGCAAAACACACAGGATACGCGATAAGAAATGCACATAGTGCCGACTTGTACAGTATATTCATCAGCGAATTATAGAGCATATCCCAGAAAGATGATTACCGTCGTCCATTTGTGTTCCTCACGCATCGGGTCTATGTACCCTTTATCTGAGGGTGATCGAGTTACCGCTTCACGAAGATTACAATGACACGAGCAATACAAAAATCATCAAATTTACCCGGAAATGCGACAACAACACGTTCGTCTCTTTCAGACTTTTGCAAGACAACAACACTTACAGAGCCACACTATTGGCAAAAATGATAATGAATAAACCATCTTTGAATATGAAACCAAAAAGATTCATAGTAAAACCTATCGACTGTGCTGTCAATCCTGCCGTCAGCGCAACGGAAGTCGATGCTGAAACCGAGCGACGCTGAACACAGGCGTGCCCTTATGGACGATTATCAACGGTCTCTACCGTATACTTGATGCCATCAAGAACACCAGCTCTACGGACCATGTGTGGCATTTGATAGATGGTTACTATGGCTCAGGAAAGCCACACTTTCTCAAATATCCGACTACTTGCATTACCCTGCTACACAGGAAGCGCTTCCAATGATTGCTGGCGGTAAGCGGCTATTTGACCGATGGACGAGAAGCATACTATCTTTGAATAATACAATGACGGTATATGTCATTGGTTGAAAAATCATTGATACTTGCATCTTCAACCAACCTGAAACGAGTTACGATAACGCCACTCGATGAAGAAGAAGGCGTATCTTCGTTTTTTGGAATGAGTTTAACGGCGTGGTCAACAAGTTCAATATCACTGGCTCAAAACCGAAAAGCCTTGCAGAAAAGCGAGTTCGATGTTTAAGGCGAGGAATCGTGAAGAAGGCGGCGATTGGATGATCTGTCGATGGTAGATATGATTGATAATGAGCGGTGATGGTGTTGATATTACAAGAGTCGTACTTCGATGCTCGACACTGAGAGCATACGTGAAAGCGCATCATCAAGCGAGACAAACATGAGTATCATCGCTTCATGGAGCTGGCTTTCATCTCAAAGACAAGGAGAGGATCACTGTTTGATTTCTTTGGCTGATGAGGTGAGCTGTTCATCAACAAGGAGCGTGACTGCCATCTCAATCTACAGGAGATAATCACCAAGCCTTCTGAGGTCAGGCACCGTTTGGGTGTCGGTAGCCCAGCAAGAGTTAGCGAGATTATGGACGATCGCCATGTGGCAGAAGAGCGGAGACAAGAGGAAGTGATCACGTCATTGAGGTGAAGGTGTCGCTGAAAGGCACTTCAGCCCGAAGTCGTATCACAAAAGCGTATTCTCGATAAGAAACCAGAGGAAGAAGTAATCGGTAATCTTTTACGACAAGGTAAAGCCGCTGACCTCCAGTTTGTTGCCCAACAGTTGCGAGTCTTACAACACGAAGGAAGACTTATATTTACTATCCTTTTGTTCTTATCGTCTGTAAACTCATCATGCAGGTATCAATTCGTTTCTGAATCTTGGCCATGGCAAAAGAGAAAGGTAACATGCAGAATATCAAGGTGGTTCACCCACAGCCAAACAATGTTGATGCCGAATCAGGCACCGGTTTCCTTTGACGAGTTGTATAACAATATGTTTGAGGAGGGGTCATAATGTGGGCATTAAGCATGTGACCACGCCACCGATATGGTAAAGAATATGACTGAGACTCCACAGTTGGTAAAAGCGTACACAATATCTCACGAGGATTTGCAATATCTTCAGACCGATCAACTGGTGTTCCCAACGATAGACAACATCATCGCTTTGGTGAACGATATGAGACACCCTGTCCGACCGTCACAGTGTGAGGTGGAAAAATCGTGGAGTTCTTCTGCGACAACAATATCATTCTGTCGGGAGCAGGGCAAGGAAGGTTTCCTTGAGACCTTCTCCTTCTATAGCGAGGAAGAAACGCGGTACAGCTACCAGAGTCAGATGGTGGACAATGAAACACAATAGGCGAGCAGCAAAAGAAATTTTCTTCAAGTATTTCGGATTCCGCTGAAAAACAAAGTAATATCTCACTCTGTCTTTTTCGGTGGTGTCACCACCAACCAGCGCAATTTCTTGCTACCACAACCTTCGATGTGCTGGTAGAGTCTCACATGGAGATAATACCTTGCTAATGTCCGAGGAACTGGCGATGAAAATGCACCAATCACCTATCTTTTATGTTTGGTCTGATGTTCCAGAAAGAAACGTTTTACAACGCCTTTATTGGTACTGTCAGGTTAATGGATATATGAAGACCTGCTCTGCGCAAGGAGAGAATGAAGATACCTGTAAGGAGTTTGCTCACGTGCCGCCGAAGAACCGTTTGAAGGACAGACTCGCTTCCATAGGATTCTGACGCTGGTCCTGTCATATCAGGCCGACCGTCATCGACGAGATCGAGCTGAATGGGCAAGCGTGGCAACGATCGGTTCTACGCCCATCCAGAACACCTCTAATATCTACACCAAGGGACGACTGGTGAGGGTGATAGCTTCAATGCACCACTTCGGATGTAATTGCGGGCAATATTGCGATGCAGCCCGGCGAGGCGAGGGCTGAACGCTGTACGTAATGAGGCAGAGCACGAGGTGGACATTTATCTGAACAACAGTATGCCGAAGTGAATGTTGCTGACATTGCGTTAAGTTTACCAAGGTTCATACGGCTGGAATGCTCACGCTTTATGTGGTCAATGCTGGGTGCGCCGCCACAATCGTGACTTTACCGCCAGCAACAACTGAATGTGGAGACCAACCTGTGGCCAATCGCCGGGTGAGCGAGATTGGGTTTACTATCCGAAACAAAAGCCATATCGACAGAGATTATCAATCAACATCGCAGCGAAGACATCTTTAGAATGAGTGACCGTCCCTACCACCGACAGCACCAGCTCTTCCGGTTCCCAAGCCACGTGAACTAGAGTCGAACCATGTTTAGTTTACTGGCAAGTGCGGGTATCGCACATAGAGGCACAGATTGCCGCCCTCATCCTTTGCATACAGTCATACGCGATGCTATCGAACTTTGAGGGGTGAACAAGGAGCGAGATCCATAATTTTTTTCAGACCGTAACGACCATCGGAAGAGGCACAGAGCTTATCGATAAGGTCGTGAGAGGCATGGGAACTACCCACGACCAACTTCCCGGTTCATCAAGATCTTCGCAGTTTGTCAGCATGAATATAATCAAGCCATAAAACGAGGATGTGAAGACGGTAAAATGATACTGAGATTAAACCGACACGTACCATTAGCTCAACCTGCGCGGATATCGTTAAAGAAGGCCTGACCGTACACTTGGACAGGATGTGATGGCGTGAACAGATACGCACGCATACAACGTATCAGCGTCTGATTCATTTGGAGAAATGAAAAGCAGCATACAAAATAAGCTCCTTACTAATTGGGAGACAATCGCGGCAAGACGGCTGAGAAATATTCTCGCTTCAAAACAACATCAACACAGATGATTTCTTTATCAGGAACAACATGCGCATTATGGCCCATGAGCCGCCTACAGGCGTCTCACGATATTGTTACGAGCCTATGCCCCGGTCAAAAAGAGAATCTGACAGGCATCACTTAATACGCCAATTAAGCTGCTGATTACCCCGAAAGAGGATATTGAACGACCATTCGATGGACCCGCCAACAGTTGGAAAGCCGTTATTGACCGCGATGGTAATGATAACCAGTCAAAACATTCTGTTATGGATGAAAAGTACCGCAGTAATGGACATCAAATGCGCTAACATCATTATGAGATTAGCCAGATGCATGCAGACGTCGAGTAGGCTACAGATATTTTCCATCCGAGACAGCTGAACTGGATCCATGAAGGGTCACAACCTGCACTGCCGTAAAGGACAAGTATCTGGCAGGAGAAATCTGGCAGAATATCAGAAGAAACATGAACACCATCAATGAACACCATCTCATTGAAACCTTTCTCCACTGAAGCTCAGTTGAACTCAAGGCAGGTATAGCTGCTAAAATATCCAATTTCGCTTTTGACGCTATAACACATGATGTGATGTCTTGATTGATGAAGGTGGTGCTGTGTGGAATGGCAGCTTGCAGACCGGGAAGCCTTCTCACCATCAGTGGATGTCGCTCATGAGCGTGCAGCGGAAGGCATCAGCCATGTATGGTAAAGGGTTATGTTCAACTGCCTTAAACGCATCTTTGCAGAAGAACGGACTTGCGATCTGTCATGGAATATGCCGACTCGGCACGAAACCCTCGTACGCGAACAGGCACGGCAGGCGCGTCTCCCCAGATGACGGAAACAAAGATGCGCAGCCGACTGGTGGAATTGCTCGACGATGATACGAAAGCAACTGAGCAGTTTGTTGCCATCTCGCTTGGTGCCATCAGAACCTATCATCAGTGCATGCTTTAAGTAAGTACTACTGATTATACCGAACTTTATTGCCTGTAAAGATTCACAGAGGGGCAGTTTAGGATATGCTTAACCATACCGGAAACTTATCACTGACGAGACGATTATCGTCACCTTGAACTCATAGGTTGCCTCACTAGTTTTATATCCTGAGCTACACGAGGTGTGTTTGCCAAGAAGGGCAAGTGATGATGTCAGACGAGACACCTGCCGCCACGTGATCTTCACGCCCAACCGGATTGTAAAGTACATGGTGCAGAACACCGCTGGTGCATCTATTCGATGTTTAACCCCTGCGAAACGGAGCTGGTAGAGGAAGTGGCAGTCTGTTACCCTCTGAACCTAACACCCCAAGGAGGCTATCTTGCACTATAAGGAACTGAGCAGCGGAAAGTTGCCGACCCTGCTTGTGGCCCGGCATGTTTTGGGCGAGTAAGGCTCAATCTGCTTTTTACGATCTCTATATCGGCGAGGGTTATGCACGACGAGAGGCTATAGAACACATTTTCGCAACAACCTACAGGTATCGACTGACACCTTCCGTGCGCCAAGCAGCTTGCCACGTTTTGCCTTTGCTCCTGAAGGTTATTAGTACCGCAGCTTGCTGATGCCAAGCTGCCGCCCCGGCGTGACGGATATGCCCGCCTTCAGCCCGGGCGAAGGTTTGCTTACCGACCGGCTTCATCAATTTTTCCGTGGCGAACAATCCTGATTGATGACGAACGGTCGGCATTCGACCTCATGTGATGCCGACTCTTGGCAGCATCATGATATTCGACATCAGTGATTCCACCCAGTCTACTCCAAGGCTCAATGGTGACCCGGGAAGACGAATTGTTCATTAAAATCTGTGGGAGCGCTTGTTTACGTTCCTGCCTTTTTATCTTCGCACTACCGATAAATACATGTGCTGGCGATGAATCCACTGTATAAGTGGGTAGTGGGTATGGTGTGGCTTGTGCTATGTAAGACACTATGAGAAGGCAAGGCTGACCTCTTTTCGGTCTTTATGCCCGCCACCGATAGACTAAAAGGCAAACGGTAAATATGAATGATCAACATGCAGAGCTGATGTTCCTCTCGTCGTTTGAGTTGCCAGCAAAATATTACCACCACCTGTTATCGACTTCTATGTTTCACCTGTATCTACGCACTCGATGAACTTTCGGGTGAAGGGTGCAGAATAAGGCCTTTAGGTGACCAATGCCGATCCTACCACTTTCAAAAGCTCTGAGTTGAGGGGTGGTTAACGGACGATTCTACCATTTCAGAACCTTTATAGGGGCATTTACTACTGATTGGTAAATGGAAAGAATCTGCAAGATAAACGATGATGCTTTCGCACACGTAAATGTATGTTTGATAGGGTTAACCAGGGCCGATTTGAGAAAATCTAGGCACCTATAGGGTACTGGGCTCTCTCAAAATTTTTTCCGGTGCCACTGATATTCAGTGCTGTTCGTTACAGTTCCTTGTGGGTTGCAAACCGCAGACAACGCGAGATTTCTCCGAACTGGTCAGAGGTCAATTCTACAGAATTGGTTGGGTGCAAATTCAGAAGAAGCTTTGTCTAAGAAGAAGTGTTTCTGTAATAAGGGCGGTGGTCAAAGAAAATGGCATGGTAATCAAAAATGCTTATGTTGGGGCGAAGATGGAAAGGAACAAAAGAATATCCTGGTGCGTAATTCGTAATGAATGAATATTTTAAACCTTGCGTTGTATGGAATAAGATTACCAGATTCATCATTTAGATACTTCCTTCAGGGTTTATTCTAAACAATGCTTCGGTTAGCATTGTTTAGAAAAATTTGTTCAATATGCTCGGTTATCTAAACTCTCATATGTTTCTGGGTACATACAAGGGTTATGTCTGAAGATTGAACTTGTCAAATGGGTATGTTAGTAGTTCTCATATATGACGATCGAATCAAAAGGCTGGTGTTGAACTTGTTAATCAAAACATATTTATTTAAACTCGACTGAATGCTTCAATAATTCCTCATGGGATTTCTATCAAAGTCCTTGTTAGATCGAAAGAGTGACTGTGGTCAGAACGTGGCTGACTTAGATATGCTGCTGTAAAGAGGAGCGCAGAAATAATCGAAGAGTTTGTTGTTCTAAGCGATACCACCAGATTTCATCGGTGAAGGTATAAGCATCATTGGGAAAGATAGTTTTATCAGTTCCACGACAACGAGAGGAACTCAACCGCCAGTTTATCTCCATCTACGGACCTGTGAGCTTAGCCCTGATGTTCCATTAAGCGAAATCACCATTTTGCAGCAGGGCGAGATTAGTAGACAATAATCAGATTTGTTGGCATCGGTCGACAATACCGCAATTCCGCATCCTACATCGTGGCCGTTACGGGGCGTTATCGCCTGACCGCCCCGTTTGCTATTGCCCATCCTGATGCAGCCAGAGGAAACCACCTTACACTTACGGCGACAGCACCTTCGCAATAGATGAGACGGGCATCCCCTCATGGCTGCGCGACCGCGGTTTGAAGCGATACGAGGAACGTGGTAGAGTTTGTGTATGGTGCTGCACGGAGAAGCAGACCGAGAACCCGAACTACATGGAGTAGTGCCTGGGCAAAACACTGGAGTTTCATGATGGTTTCTGGAGGATCATAAGGCATGTACCAGAACTGCCCCATCTATTGGCTCTTTTGCCTCGAAGAAAGGCACCTTCCAGTGCATCGCCTACATGCACCGCATGAGGCGCTATACTTGGCAGAGCGGTGCAAAGCAACATTCACGTCTTCATTGAGATCTGCAAAATTGCATCACGATTCCAATGGTCAAAAGCGCCTCGCTCTCGACCAAGGAGAGAGCTGGTACAGCCACCACCAGTGAAGCAATTAGAAAAGTCAGGAGTATCACGGACCGCCGCAAGTCATTGCCGAACAAGCCATTCAGTTTCGACCGACGATGGTGGTAAGAACTGGTGTCAAGTTCGGGGATGAAGAAAGATAAAATATATGCGTTTGAACGACTTATCAAATTAGTAAGAGAAGAACAAGCACTTTTCATTGGAGTAGTTTTATAGAGGCGAATGCGCATCTGTTGACATGCTTCGATGCTATACTTATCTCAATTTCTGACATGATCAACAACGAGAAGAACATAAAATGATTCTTGGTTGAACTCTGATTTTTTGTAGAAGAGGTCGCTGTGGTAGTGGTAACAGTTTGATAGAACGGTCAAAACAATTTAGTTTTACGCCAGTAAACTGATGATCATAAGGCATTGGCAAGGATACCTATTTTCTTGGCCAACATTTTCACCACGAACTATGACACTCTTCTCGGAAGACTATATTCGTGACCTCTGTCAGTTATCAGAAGGATGCAGATTGTGCCGACCTTGATAAAACAGCCTGTAAAGTTTTCAAATACATAAGATTTCTCACAAATCAAGACTATGTTGTTATTACATCTTTCTGATTATGACGGTTTTTTTCAAACACAACTATATTAAAGTGATGGGCCGTCAGAATGATTTCAACCAAATATTCTGTTTCTCACAGTCTGTATGACAATAACATTATTAAATCATCCAGAATATATCCAAACCAATCAATAGGAACGAAGGATATACTTTATTGCTCCTAACATTGGCAGGGGCAATCAAGAACGATTAAAGAAGATGAAGGCATTTACTATGATGCATCAGACTCTTTGCTGAATTAAAAGAAATTTGAATGCCAATATTGGAAAGGACTTCCGTCACCATAAAGTCAGTTCTGAAACCTTTGAGATACCGTGAACTTCTGGCAATATAAGTCCTGACATACAAATTATGAGATGGCAAAGACAATGAATTGTGGATTTCCATCCGCAATGGACAAACAAGAACAAGAACAGATAATGACAAATGCCAAATACAAGGGATCACGAGCATGAACGGAAGAAAATGTTATTATTGCAATCACCTTCCAACTGTGCCCATGATTGCTTTATAGCGATTGTTTAATTGTGCCCATTTCGTTAATTTCTACATCGTTATGAACGATGAATTTGAATCATGTTCTTACGACCTGCTATCAGTAATGTTACTATGACACAAGAATTCCAACAGAGGAATTTCAGAGAACGTTATACAAGGAAACGTGCTGAGAGGATCACATTTTCATAATGAATGGCAAAACAAAGGATCTGCTTGACCTCCTTTTGGCATTCAGGTAAACATTACTTTCAAAAAGTGTATTCAAATAATAGTTGTTATTAGTGATAGATTTGAAGGAGTGCATTTTCTCGATGAGGATATTTCATTCATGAAAAACTGATATGGTATTAAATGTGAAGAATGGAACAGCTGGTGCCATCATTGAACCATCATTTCGATGTGTTTAAAAAAAATATTATAGAATGTTAAGCGTATTGAATTGTTACAGGCAAAATGTTTCTCTGAATACAATGCTATACAGAAGAATCATATAGTCATGCCTGCTTTTGTATGTATTTGCCACAAACTCAGCAAAGAGAGTCCAGAAGGGCTTGATTTTGCAACCAGTTGACGTTTGGATCAGATTTTGAGCAAATTAAAGATGGAAAGTGGATTTCGTTGTATCAACTGATGGTGAAAGAAGAAAACAGCAGTTGAATAATTTGGAATTTGTCATCCCTGAAAATACAATTTAATTCATGCAAGTCCGAAACGTGACAAACTGAAGATAACAATGAAGAAGGACTTCCACAGATTCACATGAAAAAATACTCTATAGCTACAATCCTGTAAAAAGGAGTTTCCTAACATAAATGCTTGAAGAATGTAATGAAATAAATGAGAAAAGGATAAAAGACAGAATATATATAGCTATTTCGAGCGAAACTATACAGTTGTATGCTGGGTTCAACCACAGGCTGACATGATCCGTTAGATCAGTGACTTGGGTGAAGACTATATTTATAAGGTCTTCGATGGTGCATGATCGTCATGAAATACAAATATAGAATATACGTGGAAAGACAAGAAGGTGGTTCTGTTGCTTACTGAAGCAGACACCTATCCCTACACAGAAGAGCAAACAATCAGTTTCTCTGCTCGATATGCGAGGCCAATATGGAGTAGGCGAAGAGTACGATGCCTTTATACAGCAGTATTAACTGTCAGAGAAATTTCGCCTTGCTGAACATCGGGTGAAATAACCACAACAGGGTGGGCGCACTGTTTGCCTGGTATCTTACCGCCGTAGTTTCAAAGGCAAGATGGTTTTATGGGTCTTCTCTCTCCAACTATCTGGGTGAAAAGCGGCTGCTCGACTGGGAAAAAATATCGTCGTCAGAATCATTATCCTGAGCCGAAAGAGAAGAGACGTCTACTTTCAAAGGAGTAGAAAAAAACATCGATGCTAAAAGGCGTTGAACGACCGACTGACGCGCACCTTTTCGGCATCACGTATAATCCCCAACTCAGACTACAGGAGCGAACAGCTAAGTCTGAAATATACAGTATTACTGAGTTATGGATGCTGAGGCAAGAATCATAAGGGAATTAAGATAAAAAGTGGTTTCCCCAGATAGAGCTAAGAACAAAGTTCATGCGTATGTATAGAGACCGACAACTTCCGTGTAGCATTGATGCCATCAAGTATTTGGCCGAAGATATACGCAGGAGGAAATCAATGACGATGGAGTTTGCACCTTACTTTTATATGACTGACGAACTATGCTGGCAGCTAATCAGATGCTTACCGAGACGGAAACTGTTGGCAGAGCTTGCAGCGAGCGAAAGGCTGAGAGGGAATTAAATGCCCTTGATTCTGACACGCAACTGGCAATACGATATGGAGCGAGGCGAAATACTATATATCCGTACAAAGGATCTTGGGACACTGAAATTGAAGGTCTCGAAGAGGCGCAGCAGTATATCGCATCAGAAGATGGATTTTATCTGATAGATATGTTTATCGTAAGGCACTTGACGTACCACTTATTTCAAGAAATAGCGACTATCCGATAGGAGAAACACGGCCACGTGAATTAGCTAAAGGATCAGACTGACTCAAAGCGCTAATCTGTTTAATTGGAAATGGCTGGTCAGAAGGAGGGAGCGACTACTCAATACGCCCGATAGCAAACAGGAAGATATTTACATGAAGAAATATACAACAGACAGCTTATATATTTACCGATGGTACATGAGGCTGTCGAACTGATGCAGGAGTTGGTACAGCAGTACAGATCATCGTCTGATCTGAAAGGTCGTCGCCATGCCACGGAGACGAAATATTGCAAGAACGCCATACTACCGCAATCTCGTGCGCTGGAACTTCATAGGGAACAATGAGTGTGGACGGAGCGGTGTTAAATACTATCGAGCAAACGCAGAAGTATTTGGCAGGCTTATAGTGACAGGTACTACCAATTAAGTACAGAGGTGCTGATGAACGCTCTGTGTGATGAGCAAACGTGAACCTTCACAATATTCGTTGGTCTATATTCATCACGACACCATCGACTGCGCCACAGCCAGAGTCCGTTTGAGGTGATTGGGGTTTACAGGAATATTATAGATGAACCAAAAGTGCCGATACCCGTATCTTTGGCTCTTGTGGAATGTAACCAACCTGATTGTTACCAATCACGGATTCACTTATAATGACCAGACTTTTGAAGAGAAAGACAAGCATAGCATTGGCTGACGAATGTGAGAAGAAGACAAGGCATTACCTACCCACAATGAACCTGTGAAGGAGCCGAAGTTCTGCTGGTATCTGCCATCACGCAGTGAGCCGACCCATATAGCCGTGGCCTGCCGGACCAACCGACTGGCGGTTTCTGTGGATATAATCGCCCATGAGGCGGCATACTGCAAGAAATGCTCATACCTGTTATTATAGCATAAGGCAAGCAGACGAAGACTGATAAAGTAGGCGCAATGATGTCCATAATCTGGTAGACAGGCAGTAGTAAGAAATTCAACTGATAATCGGAGGCCAGTTTCGCAGTCGCTGATGAGACGTGAAGTGGCAGCTGTGTATACACGGTGACGAACCCGTAACGGAAGAGAAGATATCGCTGACAGCCATGATCTGATGAATCATCAACCGTATTCGAAGTAACCTAATTTCTGGAATAAGTCGGCGAGTGGTCACGCTCCAGTTGAGAGTATATGATGTGGAAGATATGCTCAACCCTCTCATTCGTGAAACGGTGAAGAACAACACGATAATAGAACAGGATTTTAATGAATATGATATGACACTGCAAAAAATAATGGATGCTCTATCGGAAAGGGTCTGCAGGACCTGTCTTCAGGAAAGGTGGACTGCCTGCGCCTACCTACGTACTGGAATATCTCTTGGGCAATATTGCGCCAGTGATGAGAAGGAGCACAGATAATGATTGAAGGTACAGGTAATACAAAACAACCAGGCCACCGTGCAGAAGCTGAGTCGATAAAAGGTATCATCAGGGAGCATAAGATGAATGCATCATAGACAAGGTAACGGTTGCATTGAATGAGAAAGCGACGAACACAGTTTCGGTTTGCCAACTGGACTGACCGTACCCATCGCAACAGACTATGTGCAAAATCCGAAGCCTTATCGTAATGGTGTGGTGTAAGGTTACCATCGGCTATCTCAATTGGCGAGGATGTAAGGTGCGTTGGGAAATTCAGATGCTGAAGCTTCATACAGATATCAAATATCGATTTGAAGGATATATATAATGTCACAACTTTTACCAGAAGAATGGCTTTGACTTCATGATGGCCACCGTGGTGGATTGAACTGAGCAGATGAAGCGACGAGAAACTTATCACGCTGGTATCGTCTGTTGCCCCACGTGGAGAACAACTTTCAACTTTTATGGAGCGTAACCAAGGCACCAAGAGCTATGTGTTTCAGGAGTTAGTTCCATTTGGCGTAAGTTGGTGGAGGGATACATGTTACCGGCTGTGTTGTTCGTGAAGTGATGTCGGGCAACAAAGAGATATTTAGACGGTTATTACTGGCGTTGTTGTATGGGACGAGTTTTAATCAGCGTATGGTCGATCGGTTGATGTGCTGATAGACACCATGCAAACCATCTGGCTAACAAATCCTTCAACCGTGGTAAGGTACACACGAGGCCAGTGCCCACGACCTTAGGGTAACACCAAGCACTGTTCTTATATACCTGCCCCATCTGTTTGAGAGTATCAGCTTTATCATGGTGCTTCTGACGTATTCATTTTATAATCCTGATGGGAAAATAAAGATGCCTGTGCTGACATAGTTTCGCGGCTATGGTTCGATTAACATTATATCGCTAAGCTGTGTACTGCATGAGTCAGTAACGATGACAGAACATCTGCCTTGAACGAATATGAAATTGACGGCTCACTCTCTGAACGCATTCATCTTGCTATCCGTAGACGTTCGGCATGAAACTCATCTATCCAGACGGTAAGATGACCAAGAAGAGGCACGAGCTGATTGACTTCTGCTGCAGAAGGCGCAAGCGAGTGAAAGATCAACTTTACTGATGAAACCTTTCTCAAGGCAGAGCTACAATTTATATCAAAAAGCAAGACAGAGGAGGAAGTAGCGTAGAGACGTTTGAAAAGATAAGTCTTGGTATGACAATGAATATCAGTATGGAGAGGAGCCAACACTTTTAGGGGAAGGAATGTATCAAGTTCGGCAACAGCAGAATCCTCACCGAAAAGGCCCCGCATACCTTATGACAGAGCAGTAGGTCGTTCAGATTCGGGCAGACTGGCGAATCCCATCGACCTCCTTGCCGATTATCTGCACGGATGCGAACGAGATTACCGTGGAGGATCCTGTTATCAGGGGCACCATGGCAAATTGTACTGTGGGATTTTCTGCAATGCTCATCAATACTGCACTGTAGAAGACCTGAAACTGCACCTGTCACCAATGAAGAGGAAACAACAACCTGACGACAGACCACTGGACGATATAAAAGATGATTTGGCATTGAGTGGTATATCATTTGACTATAAAATGAGATTTAATGACCGTATGATATCAAGACCGGATACAGGTTGGACAATCATGATAGAGATTGACATATACGAAATATAGCCCTTCTCGGTGGCTGCCAACAAACAGAGTTACGCAAATGCAAGGAGTTTATGGTTACATCTCAAAAGCGAATCTAAATGAAGAACTAACAAAGCAATAATGGTGGAGTAGGTATTATCTTCCGCTTTGCTGGTATGACATTGGCATCCAAAATGACCGTCACACTGGATAGTTCGGTGGTTGCATCTAACCCTCATAATTGAGTAGAATATGGAGAAATACAAATACAGGCATTTTCTTACGTGCTGCATTGCAGGATTGACATACCATGATGCTGACAGCATCATGGATGAGCTACAGGAGGGTGACAAGGTGGTTTTGGTAAGGCAGAAGGACAACCGTTATGATAGTAATGCCGTAGCGGTGACCTTCCTGACACATAATGGCAATCCTGAGGAATTTGATTTGACAACATTCTGGTTATATTCAAGGAATGCATGCCTAGTTGGCAAACCATGATACATGGGGTGACTGACCGCTGAATGCTGCTGAGATTATGGAAATCAAACACCATGCTGCCTACACTGACAGGATTCGCATTGCGGTATATATTCGAGAAGAGCAGATCTTAATTCCAGACAGTGCATTATTGTGGGTTATTGAATTTAACCACGAAGGATTCATGGATTTGCACATTGCTACACCGGGAAGGATTTACTTCTACCTATGGGATGGCAAACAACCAAAAGACAGCTATCGTCCAAAGCGGCGACAGTCAGTTGTTATTCTATCGAGGACGTAACAGAGGACGTTGTACTTACTAAAAAGCATGGTACCCACCGGGCAATAATATCGACCAAGACCTCTATTGATGACGAAAACGCACAGGCTTTGCAGTATTGCTTGTCCATCAGGTCAATCAACAAGAACAAAATTTTGATGATGAGAGATTGGAAAAGAGCCCACCATCCGCTCTTCCTACGCCACGACCAGTTATGGCATCTTCTGAAAGCCTGCGAGCTGGACACCCGCACCACTACAAGTTCACTGGAGAGCGCAAGGAAGGCAAGGAAACCAATGCAGACATAGGCGTAAGATGCCATGAGATAGATAGCAGCGATTATCTGTACCTAAACCTACAGCAGCAGGAAGAAGGCACAGTCGATGGCAGGACAGCATGATGCCCTTATGAGCATCTTATGTCACAGACAGATAATTCGAAGATATGACACGGAGTAAACAATCACAAAGGTCTTTTAATTAAAAAAAGGAGCATTATAAAAACATTATCAGTAAGACAGCCAGTATGTCGCCGCTCCAGGAGGACTGAAAGACATCGAGAACAGAACTTGGGCTCCCACTGCTAAGGGCGCATTTTGATACACGCATCATCGACCAAGGTGCCGAAGAACTTAAGACAAGATCATCTTTATCGTAAAACAACGAGATAGAGAACGAGCAAATGTTTGTAATTTCCAACATAAAGATCTGAACTACTTGCTATCGTCGGTTATGTTACGTGAACGGTGATGGTGAAGACTCTGTCGGTGTATGGCAGAATTCGTGGAACATCACGGCACATCGAGGATGCTCATATCTTCGATGAGCCCATCAGGAATGTAAAGGCAAGCTGAATCCTGCTTTGAAACACTGGAAATAGACAGAACAACCTGCTACCGCGCCTATTAAACTGAAACGTACCTGCGGTGCCTGCTTTAGAAGTGAGATCGTTTTGTGGTGCCGTTTCACAGAAGATTACGGACTATATCATTGAAGTGGGCAGATGAACCTTATGCCACAGAGATGAATCCTTAATCTTGTGGGGAAAACCACTCTACATAAAAGGAAGGAGAATATGCCTTTGCCTATCAGCACGGTGCGCCTTGAACACCATCAGAACAACAATGACTCGTTGTAGGACAGATTGGTTATAAGAATGGATTAGGATGATGGCAAGCCCAAGAAAGTTGTCAACTGGTATATGGAAGAAATTAATTATTTTGACATTGCTCTTCTGCTTAAGAATGGCGTCGTTATTAAACAGAAAATCTAAGTTTGTGAAGAAATGACGAGTAACTTACAGAAAGTTATGGAGTTGTTATGAAATATCTGGAGCATCTCGATTAGATAGACACAATCAGGATAACATTTGATTATCCTGATTGTGGATGGATGCCCATGCGCTTAAAATGGCATCGACAAAGGCTTTATCGTACTTTCTTACGCGTTCATGACAGTTTCTGTTCCCATGCGTGAGTGGTCAAACAATTGCCACTTCACACGATCAGCGCACATTCAACCTGATTGCGGTCAATACCATGCTGTTCTATCCCATGAGCTGGTATGCTTTTATGAAGGTGCACGATGAATTGGCATCTCTAGACGGGTATATTTTCTGTTTGCGATGAAGCAGACAGTATTCTTATTTTAGATGCCTTGTGATACGAAACTTATTCGTGACATCTATCATGCCTTATTCATTTTGCCGAACAAATGAGCGAAAAGCCTGAATTTGTCAATGATTGGGTGGAACAAAGTTTCAATGATGAGTGGGCTGAACTTGACGAAGGTGACACCAACAATTATATATTCTTGAACAAAGTGAAATCGGAGAAGGTTAGCATTATATCGCTATGGTCAAATGGTACCAAATACATCGTGAAACTGTTCACATTATATCAATAGTAAAAGCCGCATCGACCTTTATCTATCCACCATCCTGTAATAGGCGCAGAATTATGGTGAGTATTCGATTAACGTATTCAGATAGCGTATCCAGTATGCTGTCGATGTCTCCACTGGTGCCAATCGTCTAAAGTGTTCCCCTCGACTATCCAAAGTGTCCCTGTCATCTTTTTTTGGGTAAAAGTAGCATTCTTTATCTGTAAATTATTTCAACCTAAATAACACACAGATATTCATACCTAACCATTCCATTAAGACGATTAAACCTTTGTCAAGCATTAGTCTTTAGGTTTCGGGATATATCTGTACCATAATCTAACGCTAAGATAGTAATGGTTGTCTACCTATATGATTGGCTCCCAAAAGAATTAACAGTGAATAAGATAAAGTCCAAATATAATCCATAATATGCAAGTGATAGTATGCATAGAATATACATTTTGGCTACTGTCCTTTGATAGAATCATGTCCATTATAACAAAGAATGATGGTGAGTCCCAGCCACAGTCCGGATCAACCATATGTATACACAAACAGGGTATTAAAAAGACATTGTTGTATTGTGTAAAGGAGCACACATAAAACGTACAAACCAGCAGTATGCCTGAATACCATAATCAACATGTAGAAATGTATATTCCACAAACGACACCCATTGTACGCACCAGGCCAGGGGTTTATAACTAATCTTTATTCAAACCTTCCATAGCTACCATTCCAAACAGTAGCGTAAAGAACACATTATGTATTGTCATGATTAAGCAGCCACCACGGAATTTGATACGAGCGCAAAA
>BNJU01004246.1_pt1 | contig 47760 bp, 48 predicted proteins | sample 8539281 | NCBI WGS metagenome assembly BNJU01 (sample SAMD00202456, study PRJDB9452) | human saliva metagenome | isolation source: human saliva | place: Japan
GTTCCAACTCACTCGTTGATCTCCCCACACAGGCTGCAACCGACCACAACAAAGAGCGACGCTCGAACCGATCCACAAGATCAGTCCGAGCGTCGCTCTATTTATTCTATTGCTGTCCGGGAAACTTCAAAACGGCAGAAACATCCGGTCTCATCCGACATTTGGAGGGAGGCGGCAAGATACTGTCCCTAAACGTGTGTAAGCTCCAAAGCTCTTATATTTGTGGTGAAATAACGAATCAAACAAAGAACAATGAAGCTTACAACAGAACAAAAGATCGGAAATTATTTCCGAAATGGCCTCAAGTGAGACCAGTTTTAATGAGTTTATGCGCGTACTTTTTGGATAGTTTTTTTCCAAACAGGAGCGCGCCCTCTTCTTAGAGGAACACAAAGGTGAACTGGGCAACGGTTTCCGTCCTCGTCGTTGGCGTGGTCAGGGTTGCAGTTTCCAACTTCGCATCCCTCGCACTCGCTCAGGTGCTTTTGCAACCGGTCATACTCGGGATCTTGTCTCACGAGATATTTTCTGCTTCGCTTGAGTGATGCCGAGAGCTCGTTTCCATGAGAACAAGAGCCCTGATATTGGAGATTTCTTTGCTTATGACTTTGGTTGATTCTGTTGCAGTTTCTGTATGGATATACTGTGAAGGGTTCTTCTCTATCTTTTGCAGTTCCTCTTCACGCCATTTGGCGATAGCTGTTGTGAGAAGTTCAGCTTGCACCGCCGCTATTTGATTCAACAGCTCTTTATTAGCTGCTATTTCTGCCTCTAGTCTGCTACGATTCTTTTTCGGTAGAAATTTTGACCTCTGTATTTACATTGTCATTCAAGTCAGATATTTGTTGGTCAGAAAACACTCTAACCCGATACATCTCCGAGCGAAGTAAGTCATCATATGGGCCAGACTCTATCATCATCTTGAAGAAGGTAGGAGCTGTTTCTATAATAATAAACAGCAACATAACGAAGATAGAGACGAGTTGAAGCGATAAATTCTCTGACTTTACATTGCTAAAAGCCTCATATCTCACGCAGAAGCCATTCTCTTCCGAAGCCTTTGAAATATTGGCACCGGCGTTGCTAGCATTAGCTGAAATCTGTTGCTTGATATCTGTTAGTTCTGTTTTGTGCGCAGATGTCCAGTTATCCATTTCTTTCTGAATAGCATCTCGGTTTGCCTTTTTGTCTTCATATATAAGGCCATGGCCAGCTTTTCCACTCAGGGCAGACCCCTCAGCTTCCTGCTGTAACTCATAGTTGGCTTTCGCCAGGCGTATACTTATTTCCTTGCGCTCTTTCTCTAGTTCATTACGACGTTCAATGAATGACTTATTGCCCAGTTCAGCTTCCTTTCTAGCATCATTGGCGCGCTTGATATTGTCAATTACCAATTGATGGTCAATCCTGTCCTCGAAGATTTTCATCTCAAGAGGTGTCGAAATAACAATGCCAAGAAAAATAGCCATGATAATTCTGGGCAAGCCACCGATGATTTCATCTTTGCTGATGGTGTGCTTACCATCTGAATACATGGTATTCACGATAAATCGGTCAAGATTAAAAATCAAGAGTCCCCAAAATATACCGAAGCAGATAGCCATAAGTTGAGCATGACCGTCTATGTGGTTGGTTGAAAGTTTCTCAGTATCGGGGTTAGCAAACACGAAATATATAGCATAGCCACCAGACAGCATACAGCCATCAACGCAGTAAAGAGAATTGTGCCACCCATACCGGCATACTTCGCATGGTCGGCACGACACTGTCTCAGAATCTTTTTGTTTACTCCTGCGCAAGTCCAAAGGAATTCGTTTATTAGTCCTCCCCATTTCACCTCGTTTGTTGATCCATTATCCTTGTCCATATTTCTTGATATTTTTCAATTTACTAAACACCTTGTCTATATTCACAACGATCTTACTCCACCAATAATTACGATTCAATGGGGATATGTAAACTGTGGAGTTTACCGATACTGACCTTGGGAGCTTCTCCAATCATTGTTGCCGACAACCCTATCTTCGGAGGCTCCTTTAGGTTGAGCGTTGCTTGGAGCATATTGAAGTTAATGCTCACAGATACGTTACTTTTTATCTGAGGAGTAGGCACCATTATCGATTCGATTATTGGGAGGGGCAGCATCTTTATTTCTATCTCCTTATTGGTTTCTCCAAAAACATCAGCAACTTTCAATCTATATTTTGTGTTTCGACTAGGCTCTACTACTTGGCTTCCTCTAGTCTCCACTATGCCATAACCTTCAAGCTCTACTGAGATGGCATTACAAACATTCCAAGAGAGGACAACTGGTACACCTGAAACCGTAAATTCTTTATCAGCGCAAAAATCTATCTCGCATCCAGGTTTTACTTCTTATAGTTACAGTTTGCTCGTATTCTCGTTTTCCATTAAGACTTATAATAGTAAGAGTGTACGTTGTGTCCCGTGCCGGAGAAACAACCTTGGAGGCTTCTGGCTCAACTATCTCAGTGAGGTTGTCGTAACTCAACTTTACAGCCTTGGCATTTTTTACATTCCATGTAAGTGTAGAAGAGTCACCATGTCCTTCTCTTAGTGTTGTTGACGATGCGGAGAAATTTGCCTGCCATTTAGCAAGGAGTTCGTCAAATGGTCTGAGATTGTTGATGTCTGTTTCAGAAAGATATTGCATCAACGTTTTCAGTAAGAGAGGGAATACTCCTTCCAGACTCTTTAGCCTTGTATAAATAGTCGAGGATGTAATATCCTCGTAATCCTTTGCCGTAAACAATAACGCTTCAGACCCTTCTACTTGATAGTCATCTATCAATGACAAGTCGTCAGAGATAGCCAGTAGACTCGTGTAAATGATGAGTTCCGAGAAGTAGTCAAGTCTCTCTGATGATTTGTGATTATTCTTTCTGCACGGGTGCTGATAATCCTTCTTGCCGATGATAATATCGTCAAAGTCATGCATCGTCGGCACATGCATTGAGTCGTAATCAATCAGATATAGTTGTCCGTTATTGCCTACGATAATATTCTCATGCTGGAGATCACCATGAGCAAACTGATGTAGGTGCATATCATGACATAGAGACAAGAAATCGTCAGCCAGTTTCTCCAAGCTTAGCTTATCTCTGTGACTACATATAAACTCTTTTAGAGTGAGCCCATCCACCCATTGCATCCTGGTTGTCGGGTATTTTTTACCGCCAACTACGATACCCTCATCTACATAGGTGAACTCACAGAAATAGGGCAGAGGATGCTTTGATAGCGCTTCGGAGACAAGTTCCATCCGATGCTTGACATTTCCCAAATCACTATGCCAACAACGAAAAGCCCACTTCTCGCCATTCTTCACAAATGGATACACGGAGGTGAATCCCCCAGAGTATCTCTTGGGATTACCGTCTGGCAAAATCTCAAAGGTTCCGTCTTTTACAAATGAATCCTTGATTAATGCCGGGACAAGTACACTTTGTGTTATCTCTGATATTTCAAGCATTCTACCACTTCTTGCTTATATTGTCTATACTAGGAATTTCACTCACACGAATATTCTGTTTCCATTTGGACGACATTTCTTCTGCTCCTTTCTTGTAATCAGGTCCAGAAGGAGGGGTGTATCCGTTGTTAACCCACTTACTTGATATGGAATCAATAGGCGAAACCACTATTTGCTCCAATGGATTTAACTCTTCAATAGATCTCTGTGACAGAGCCTCTTTTAGTGCTCGGGACAAAGGGTTAAGTTCAGCATCTGCTTCAAGCACCTTTGAATATGTTTGAGTTTCCACGAGAGGCAATATCGTCAGAATTAAAAAGCAGCGTGTCGGTATCTTCTATCCCAAGATCATTCCATAATGACGGCATCTTCGACAAGGCAAGAATACTTGTAAAGATGACCAACTCAGAGAAGTAGTCTGCCTTGGGGGTCAGTTTCTGATTCTGCCAGCGTGCAGGATGCTGGTAGCCCTCAAGCCCCTTTATGTCATCTGAATAACCCTCAAGAGATGGAACATACATGGAGTCATAATCCACTAGCACAAGTTCACCGTTGTCCTTCACCATGATATTTCCATGCTGAAGGTCGCCATGAGAGATACCGTGGTCATGGAGCGATTTTGCCATTTTCAAGAAATTAGTAGCAAGAGTTTTCAACTTCTCTGCAGAGTAGAGATGCTCACTTATATAATCTTTCAGCTGCGAGGCATCAACCCAGTCCATCGCGACAATAGGCTGAACGCCCTCATTTGTTAAAATACCATCTGAGAAATACTCAAAACCTACGAAATAAGGCAATTGAAGGCGCCGCAGTTCATCAGCAATCTCCTTGGTCCTTTTCTGAGCATCGTCTACACTTGCATGCCAACACCTTATGGCATATTTACGGTTGAGATTTTCAAATGGGAATACCACACAGAAACCTCCAGCATAACGAATAACGGTGTCGTTACGCTTCACCACATGTCCACCCATTAAGACGGGGGATTTAAATAATTGTGGAGTTTCTATAGCTGACAGATACTCACTACATTCCGGAAGTTTTGCCATCCTCTAGCTTTTAACACGTTCCTCAAGTTTAATTCCTTCTCAAACAGTTGACGAACAAAAACGCTTTAATTTCTCAAGTTCGGTATTCATCTTCTCCCTCTTCTTGTTTTCTTTCTTCGGGATGATATAACTAAACGAGTCGACTAGTTTTGAGAACTTCTCTCATAGTGAAGCTGGGTTATCTTCTCTTGTAACCTTGTCAGGATCCCGTTCCACAGGACTTTCGTCTTCGGCAACATGACCTTCAACCTCATGTGTACTCGAAGCCTCTTCTGTTGGTTTAACCACTTCAACAGACTCTTGGGTGATTAGATCACTTAAGTCGTCTTCATGACGGACTTTAAATTCTGAGGCACCATCGTTCTCTATGATTACAAGTGTAGTGTCGTCGTTATGCATTTTCTCTTCCTTGCGCCATTTCCCCACCAATTCTATAAATTCTTGGTGTGATTGTATAGATAGAAGAACCTCAACATATGATTGTTCTTCTCCTTCGGCATGTTTTTGATAGAGAATTTCAGAAAGGGCATCTGTAACAAGTAGAAGCTTTCCACCAGCCTCGAGAACATCATCCTTAATCTTAGGTTCGCCTTTACCCCCTTCCATACTATCGAAATAATCTGGATGATTACCAAAATCCCCTTCTTGCGAGCGAATAAAATCCGTAATGTTATTATTCGCATCTACCTTTACGATGCAGGAATCTCCCAATACGTAGCTACTGTATGCTGCCTCCTTTCCAAACTCAACGCCACACAAGGTGGCGCCTGCTCCTCTACGCTCTGCCAGGCAGTTCTCAAGCATCCATGTGGGCTTGCCTTTTTCTTGCTCTGTTTCTAGAAAATAACACACACGTTTCATCCATTGTGGACGAAGATTCTTAATCTCATCCACAGCTGTAGCTTTGAAACCTTCGTTTGCGTATGCGTTGGCAAGCAGTTCTGCCCACCATTGAGGAAAGATAGACTGAGACATGCCATCCGAGACCGCCACAGATTTCCTCTCTACGTTTATAGAGAAGAAATCCTGGCAGTCGGAATACTGTTCAGCCTCTTTGTGTGCTATGAAGCCACGGACTATCATCTTTTATCTTTTTGTCCCTTACTTGAGCCGAAATTAATTAGATTGATGAGGTCAACCCCCTCTGCATGGAAAATGCATCCACGAGCATTGTCACTCATAGGAAGTTCATTCTTAGCAGCAGCCTCTTTATAACCTTTTGGCACCACACTTGTAATCTCGTACAAGAACTCAGCGCCTGTACCAGCAGAAGATATCGTTGACTTGTCATTGGGGAACACAACCTTTGTACCATTTTCCGAACCAACCTCGGCGTTGAATATCAGCACGTTGCCATCCTCACAAGAAAGGTTCATTATCTCGTTTGCAACGTCAATGGTCTCACGCATGCAAATACTTACGTCCTGACCATTATAATACGGCATTCCGTCGGAGATGTTGATGATGACAGGTGCAGGATTCTGTGGCTTATCTTCCATCCATTTGGAAACAAGTTCTTTAGCCATCTCAAAGGCCCCCTTCATGTTTGTAGCACTCATCCTTGTCAATGGGTTCCACCCAAACCGGCATCTTTGTGTCTATTTCTATGATTCCGCCAGCACCATCGGGCATCTTCTTCTTCACAGAGTCTATTCTTATAGGATTACTATACAAATCCGTCAGGTATCCAGAACAAATCTCCTTCACATTATGGTTGTATCCAATAACGGTGATAAAACAACGGTTCTTTGGCTTGTCTCCGTTGAAATTCTTCTGGATAATCTCATTGATAACTCGGTTGATTGCCTTTGAGGCGAAAGAAATCCTTGTCTCTCCTTCGTAAGGATTCATCATGGAGCCGGACTGATCTATCAAGATGATAAGGTAGCCTGGTGTCGCGGAACTCCATTGCATGTCGTTTGCAGCCATAGGTAGTAAATTTATTCTGGTTGCTCCTATCCAGATCGTTAAATAAGTTAAGTTGCATACAAGCACAAAAACGTGGAGCTACGTCCTGTCACTCGTTCCACACTATAAGAACTCTATCATTGCCCTAAATGTCGAAACGAGCAACGCCATTGGCCCCATGCCGATGTAAACAAGCACCTTCCATCGTCCTGCCAAATAAATGGCAGAATACAATGAGGACTGTCCATAGCACACCCAACGGAGCGCTAATATTATCTCATTTTTATACTTTGACAGAATTCCATAGCGTCAATACAAAGCCTCAGTAAACGCCTTTGTCTATATATGCGCCACCCTTATTCCGCTCCTGCTGTCTTGCGACAGAGGCTCGGCGTGAGGTAAGCGACCGTAAAGTTAAGCAAATCATGCAAACCCACAAAGATAATGTGGAGAAATATGTATTGGGGAGCAAAAAATGGCTGATCGCAGAGCCGAACAGTTTTTCAAAAAAGTCAATTCTTTCATAACACACAGCTTTTAAAATTTCAAACTTTCGTTTTTATCCGAGCCGATGATTGCTCTTTTGCTGTACCCTCGCCCTCTTTTTCGATTCGCGCGCCCTTTACTGTGATGCGACAACGATCGGAAGCACTCTTTTCGAAAGCATACTCCCACTTCAAGCTCCAACGCGCGCGTTACGCGTGCGTCCGGCGTTTTTCGTTATTTGCCTTCGCCTCTTCACCACAAGACTGTAAAAAGCTATGCGTCAGCGACTTGCAGGTGAAGGCTTCACCTTTATTTCCTTCACCGGTGAAGGCAGAAAAAGGACACTTTCTTCACCCGCAAAACACACTGTATCAATATTTTCTTCCACAAGAAAAAGGGCGCTCGCTTTCTTTGGACAAGCCCATTCGGTTCTTATCCTGCCCCCGGGCGGTGAATCCGACCATTATGATTTGATTTTCGGGGGACTTGCTTTTTGAAAAAGAAACCCCGAAGTCCTATTCTAAAAGGCTTCGGGGTAGATTTTTCTGCCGTTATAAAGTTTACCGAACAGCAATCTATTTATGGTTCATCCGACATTTGGAGTGACGCGGCAATCGTCAGCGCATATAGCCTTAGCTGAAAAAACCTTTCATCCCTGAAAACCATAGGGCACTTTCTTCATGCCCTTTATATTATTGTTGATTCCCTCCACTTTCCCGGCCGATATGGGGCAGTCGTACCACGCCGGAATACCGGTTCTATAAGCCTGATCGTGACGGCCATTTTCGTCAGCTGCGGCACTTTGCTCTCCTGCGCCTGTTTCACCCAATCGAGCTTGATCTTTTCGGCTGCTTGCTTATTGGGCTACATCCATATCTCTCTGAGTTGCTCTTTGAGATAGTAGACCTGTGAGAGCGGTTTGTACTTGACTCAACCATTCGTGGGGAAGACTCTAAACAAGAAAAACTAGTGATTATTCTTCTTGGGTGGCTTGCTAAGTTTGTAGGAAAGCTGAAGCATGGCATAAGACGGCAGCGAGTTGTGCCACGTCTCCACGATGCCTTGTGCGTTAATCACCTTAGTCACATTGCTCAGTCCGCCGAAGATGTCGTAACCATCCAAGGCAACGCCTAAACGACCGCGAAGGAAGGTCTTTTCTAAACGAGCATTCGCCACAAAAACGCAGGTCGTTCATACTTGCATCGCTATACCCCTCACGTTGATAAAGCTTGCAGTCTGCATTAAACGCGAAGCCTGCAGGAAGGGAAATCTGAGCATTTAGTCCGTAGGTCACATCAAAACTGTTGATGGTTTGGAAGTTCTTGCGCGCTGATGTGGCATGCCAATAGCGTGCTCCGATGCTTCCATCTAGAATCACGCGTTTAATTTTAGCATTAAAACGGAGGTTTTGCTGCACCGCAAAGTTTTTGTACCGTGCTTCGTTCTGTCACAAAATCTACACTGTTGCGGAAGTCTGCCTTCGTCTCGCTGGTAAAGAGCGTCTGTCTGTCCTTGTCGAAAGGTCGTTCCCAAAATATTCTAGCCGCAGCATGCCAGTTGCCGTCTACATTCCGAGGAGAGAAAGTGCGCACTCCAGTGGCTGTATCGTAGTTTTGTCCGTGCGCAATGGCATTGCGCGTGACGTCCCAGTCCGCACCGATGGCAAATGTTTTGCCTTCTCTCTCCATTTCGTCCAACTTCTGGACAGAGCAACACGGTGCGTAGTGCTGCGTTGGAGATGAGGATTACCGCGATATATATTCAGGGGATCGGAGTTGTCGACATAGTCCAATAGGTTCTGTAAATCAGGATAAGCACAATTCCACTGATAACTCACGTTGAACGCATCACCACTCCATGCTATAGATGGTAAAAATACCACAGTGCTGCGATGAGGAGTTGCGTGCAGCGTGTTGCGGTCGTAGGAAAGACGATCGTTCGTCCATACGAGTTTAGGATCAATTCTGATGCCATTGCTCGTCTCTTTGTTTAACCAAATAACGCTCCACAAACCGAGTGTACCTGTGAGCGTGTTGCGGCTAGCCATGTAAGAGTTGGGAGCATCCAATGTTTGCAACAAAGCCGCAGTAGTCGAAGGCAACACTCCAAATGCAGGAGCATTTTCCCCTAGTCTATCCAAGCGGTATGAATTGCGATCTCCTTTTTGATAAGACTCCTTTATATTAATCGTTGGATGAATGCTTCCCCAATCTGGGCGGTAACGATAATAGGCTTGAAAACTCGCATTAGCTCTTGTTGAAGGTGCGTCTATGTAGCGAAGTTGATGCTCGTTCGTCTGTGGCACTTGCGCCGATTGACCATAGTGCAATTGATAGGCGGAAAAAGCAGTACCAGTTTTGTGTTCAAAGTCAGCGTTGAAGTCTAGCGAATAATAGTCTGGAGTGCGAGGCACCTTGGCAAGACCAGATACATTTAGCCTTCCCGACCACGCATGCTCGCGACTCTTCTCTTGATTCTGCTGGCGATTGGTGAGCAACTTCGCCAAACGTTCGCTCGAACTCAGGAACAAGCTGTCTAATGAGGCCGCGCGATAGGCATCCTTCGGGTCGGCTGAAAATTCCGCTCCTTGGTGCAAGGCGTCACTGCGGTGATGTTGATAATACAATGCTCCAAAGACATTGAAGAACCCTTCATCTCTCTTTCTTTCATAGGCTTGCTCTGTCTGCACCTTGAAGTGACTGCCCTCTGCTTCGCGATGTGCACGATGGAATGTACTATTGGGCAATGTGGGTTGGAAGGTTTCTGAGGAGGTAATGCTCTGATTGAATGTGTTTTGGTGATAAATTTTGGCATGGCCCACGTATTTCCATTGGTCTTTATCGCCTTTGACGAGGAACTCGAAGCCGGCGGTCTGCATCGTGGTGCGTCCGGAGGCCGAACCGTTGGCGTTCCAGTTGCCTGAAGTGCCCGGTTCGCGCGTATCGTTGGTGTTGTTGGCATTGGCATAGAGAGCCAACCGCGAATGGTCGGTGAAACGGAGTCCAAAGAGGCGTGCGAGATAGCGATCGGCCGTGCCGTAGCCCGCTCCGACGTTGCCCACCCATCCGATAGCGTATTCGCGTTTCAGATTGACATCCACCACCAGAGGCAAGTCTTCTTTGCGCTCGTCTTTGCCTTTGGTGATGAAGCTCCAGGGATGCTCTTGCGATAAACCTTCACCTTGTTCACCATGTAGGCCGGCAGGTTTTCCAACGCCACACGCGGGTCTCCGCGAAAGAAGTCTTCGCCATTGACCAGCAGGCTGCTCACATACTGCCCATTAACGGTGATTTGGCCGTCGCGCAGTTGGAAGCCCGGGAGGAGTTTGATGAGGCCGTCGAGCATCGAGCCTTCGGCCAACTGAAAGGCGTCGGCATTGTAGATGAGGGTGTCGCCTTTCACGACCATGCGAATCTTTGATGTGCGCACTTCTGCTGCGCCCAGTTCGATGTCGCGATGCTTACCGACCTTCTTCATCATAATTTCTCCTACCGATCTGCGCTGTTCTCTGCGTCCTAGATCACGTTTGTAGAGGTTGGCATACTGCGTGACGTAGCCTTCCTTCGAAAAACGAAAGATGTAATCGGCACGCAACACGTAGATTCCACGTTCTCCCAGCACACCGAAGTTGTATCTGTAATTGCCATATCCATATACATTGTCGGAGTTATGCTGTGATACGAGGGAGCTATCAGGTCGCAAGATGTCGATCTGCACGCCTTTGAGCATTTCGTGGGTGAAACTGTCCATGACTTTGCCATAGACTGCAATACTATCTCGCTGCGATTGTGCATGGAGCACGATGAAAGGCGAAAAAGCAAAGATAAATAACAACTTATTCTTCATGGCCTCATTCTGTTATACGGAATTCAATCTTCCGCTCAAGTAATTTTCTCTTCTGAGCATCTGTAAAGTGCCACAAACACTCGTTTGTTCTAGCAGATGTTTCCAACTTATTTTGCGTACATCCTCTGCGGCAGATTGGAAAAAAATCAAACAGTGATGACAGATTGGAGGACATTGTTTGAGCGACATGCGTTTTTCGTACTTATTATTCCAAATTAATTCCCCTCTCTGCACTTAAAAAAACCTTCTCGTGAAGCTGGCAAAAATTCTCTTGCAGTACACTTGTAGAGATCACCATTATAGTTGATGACAATATTATTGTCTCTATCACCATAACATCTTTCGCCTTGAAAAGGCTCAGAAGAGTCTACACTGAAACCTTCTGCTTTAAAAGGCTGATTTAACAAGTTCGACTTCTTTCTCCAGTTGTTCATTCTTGGAAGCTTGCCAAACTTTATGGAAAGCAAAGGAAAGAAGCTCCTTTTCTGGCGTGTAAAACTTTTACCGGACAGCAATATTATAGTATAAGTAATGATCCCGTCACCGAGACCGCGCGGCATTCAATCTTACCAGATTACTCAATCCACCGGCACCCAAAACGGTTGCGACTCGCGCAGTACCTCCACATCCATCGTACTCACACGGTGGCGAATGGGGCGGCTGTCGATGGTCACCGTGCCCTGTCCAACTTGGAAGAATTTCACATGGCGTGTGCGCCACACGCTCACACTCTTCTGTTGCGAAAGAAAGCGACCGCGCAGCAAGTGCCACAACCCGGCAAAAGCTTCGAACAAGCGGGGGCGCCGCACCGCCGAGATGTCGAGCATCCCGTTGTAGGGCACTGCCGAAGGCGTCTGCCCATATCCGGTGCACGATCCCACACACAGCGTCGTGATGCGCTGCTCGAAGGTCTCCACACCTGTGGTGAAACGCACGCGGGCCGAATGCCGATGCCACACGAGCATCAGCGCGCTGCTCAACTCGCGGAGCAAACCCAGGCCGCCCCAGAAATGCTGGTAGCGTCGGCGCAGTTTGACCATGGCCGCCGCCATGCCCAGGTTCACACAGTTGAGGAAATAACGTCGCTCCTCCTTACCGTCGGGCGACACCAGATTCGCCACCCCCACGTCGACCTTGCGCAGCCGTCCGCGCACCAGCCGATCCACGCAGGCTTCGGGTTCCGATTCGTTCAGTCGCCAAAAATGTGCGAATCCGTTGATCAATCCGTTCGGAATCACGGCCAGCGCCGGGCGTTCTTTCAGATTGGGCACCGCTTCGATCAGTCCGTTCAGGGGCACTGTTCAGCGCGGCATCGCCGCCCACCACCACAATGAGCCGATAGCCGTTGGCGGCCATCATCGCAGCCAGGCGCTCAATGCTGCCCGGCCCTTCGCTCTGCACGAAATCGTAGGGCTGCTTGATCGCATCCAATCGAGCCCTGATGCGAGCCCAGCGTCGGCGCGAACGCCAACTGCCTTCCTGGGGACAATACAAGATGCCCCAGCGTGATTGCTCCGAGTTGTTCAGCATGGTGATCTTTGGGGTGGGTTACTATTCAAATCCTCAGCACGTTCAGTTCGTCAGCTGCAACACTCGGCGAGTTGTTGCAGCTGTTCATCGCGTGGAGCCGTGGCATCGATCCAATGAATCGGACAGCCCCTGCGCTCCATGCCGCGAAACCACGTCATCTGGCGTTTGGCAAACTGATGAATGGCCGTTTCGAGTTGCACAACCATCTCGTCGTAGGTCAATTGGCCGATGAGGTGCAGGGTCACGAACTTATATTCCAACCCATAGTAAATCAAATCGTCGGGAGCGATGCCCTCGTCGAGCAAACGTTGCACCTCATCGAGCATGCCGTCGGCAAGCCGCTGGTGCAAGCGCGCACTGATGCGCGCCCGTCGCGTGTCGCGATCGATCGACAAACCGATGTTGAACGCCTTCATCACCGGAAAATCACGGCGTCCGGCTTCGCGCTCGAGGTTGTAGGTTTCGATTTCTATGGCCCGGATTGCTCGCTTACACGAATCCACGTCGGTGGTGTTGTGCAGCACCGCCCCCGAACGGGCTTTCAGCGCAGCCAATTCGGCCGTCAGTTCCGCCAGCGTCCGTCCCTCGAGCGAGGCACGGAGCGCCGGATTCTGCGGAACGTGGCTGATGTTGTAATTGCGCACCACACTCTCTACGTACAAGCCCGTGCCCCCACACACCACCGTGCGCTTTCGCGACGGCCGATGTCTTCAAAGGCTTCGAGAAATCGTGTTGATAGCGATAGAGGTTGTATTTCGTACCGGGTTCGACAATGTCGATCAAATGGTAGGGCACCCGTCGCCCCGCGATGCAATAATCGTCGAGGTCCTTGCCCGTGCCGAGATCCATGCGCCGATACACTTGACGCGAATCTGCGCTGATGATCTCCGCATCGATGCGATCGGCCAAAGCCACGGCAAACGAAGTTTTGCCGCAGGCCGTGGGTCCCACCACCGTCACGAAGTCGAAACCGAAAAGAGGAAGTGCTGACATGAATGTGTGTTGTACGAATTGAAACTGCGACCGCTCAGACAGTGGGCTCGTCGAGTGCCTGACGAAGGTCGGCAATGAGATCGTCGGTGGCTTCGATGCCGAGGCTCAAACGCATCAGATCGGGAGCGATGCCGGCCGCGCGGAGTCGCTCATCGCTCAACTGGCGATGCGTGTGACTGGCGGGGTGCAAAATGCAGCTCTTCGCGTCGGCCACGTGCGTCACAATGCTGATCAGGCGGAGCCGATCCATGAAACGAACGGCCTCTTCGCGCGTGCCTTTCAGACCGAAGGCCAGCACACCGCAACCGCCGTTGGGTAGGTACTTTCTGGCCAATGCCGCATCCACACCGTCGGGATCGTCGGCATAGTGCACCCAGGCCACGCGCGGGTGGGCCTTGAGGAAAGCGGCCACGGCGTGGGCGTTCTCCACGTGACGACGCATGCGCAGGTGGAGCGTCTCCAAACCGTTGTTGAGCAAGAAGGCATTTTGCGGGCTCTGGCAGCTGCCCAAGTCGCGCATGAGCTGTGCGGTGGCCTTCACGATGTAGCCCGCCGCACCAAAGGCTTGAGCATAGATGAGTCCGTGGTAGCTCTCATCGGGGGTGCAAAGTCCGGGGAACTTGTCGGCATGCGCCATCCAGTCGAAGTGGCCGCTGTCGACAATGCAACCGCCCACGGCCGTTGCCTGTCCGTCCATGTATTTGGTGGTGGAATGCACCACAATGTCGGCTCCCCACTCGAAGGGGCGGCAGTTGACCGGGGTGGCAAAGGTGTTGTCGATCACCAAAGGCACACCCTGCTCGTGCGCCACGCGGGCGAAGCGCTCGATGTCGCACACGCGACCGCCGGGGTTGGAGATCGTTTCGCTGAACACGAGCTTCGTGTTGGGGCGGAAGGCAGCGCGCAATTCTTCGTCGCTCGCATCCAGATCGACCAGCGTGCAGTCGATACCCATTTTCTTCATCGTCACCACGAAGAGGTTGAACGTTCCACCGTAGATGCCGTTGGTGGCAATGAAATGTCCGCCGGCCTCACAGATGTTGAACACCGCATAGAAGCTCGCTGCCTGACCGCTCGAAGTGAGCATGCCGGCCACACCGCCTTCGAGCGTGGTGATTTTGGCAGCGGCCGAATCGCAGGTGGGGTTCTGCAAGCGCGAATAGAAATAGCCCGACTCCTTCAAGTCGAAAAGGCGGCCCATCTGTTCGGTACTTTCATGTTTGAACGTGGTGCTCTGATAAATAGGCAATTGACGCGGTTCGCCGTTCTTGGGCGTCCAGCCCGCTTGCACGCACTGCGTGTCGATCGATAGTTTGTTTTGTTCCATGTGAAATGTGTTGTGATAAGTGCAAAACAAAAATACATCATTCGCAGCGAATGAAGCCCCGTTGGCGAGAGGAAAATCGCAGAGGTAAAGAAAATCTGCTTTTTTCGAGCGAAAATTTGGTCACTACAAAAAAATGCCCTACTTTTTGCACTCTGCAAACGAGGAACAACTCACAAGTTCACTCGGCGAGGTAGCTCAGCTGGTTAGAGCGCAGGATTCATAATCCTGAGGTCCCGGGTTCAATCCCCGGCCTCGCTACTCCAAGAAGGATCGATTCTCACGAATCGATCCTTTTTCTTTTCTGCCTCCTCCCGTGCTTCGTTTCGTCTGCGGTCGCCGCCCGGCATTTCATCCGCGGCAGCACGCAACTCTCGGCGCCACCGACTCGCCACGCGCGCGGTGTTTGCACAACGCACGCCTCAGCGACACGCACACCGAAGGGCTTCTCTCGTCCCCACGCGAACGCGCACGCATCTTCCCGACCCGCACGAAAAAAACACCTCTTTTCTTTCCTTTCCTCCCATGGTTCTCGGCGAGCACCCCGTCTCTCGTTTTTCAGCACCGCCTCGCGCATGCACGCGTACGCGCGCATCACGCGCGCCTCAGTCAGTTTCAGAAAAAAGCCTTCACCTCTTCACCCACCTCACGTATTTCACTCTCTCACAGCGAATTATGAGTAAAGACTTTGGCGTTTCTTCCTTCACCCCTCTCGTCCCGTGGCTTCACCGCGAAAGTGAAGAATTTTCGTCGCAGGTTTTCGCACAAAAACGGGCCTAAATGGGGAAGAATCGGGGAGGCACTCAACGGTGAAAGCAAAGGTGAAGGAAAAAAGCAAAAGCCTTCACCCCTAAACAGCAGTCGGTCAACGTTTTGCGACCGATAGGTGAAGAGGTGAAGGCTTTTTTCGAAAACTGCCTGACGTGCGCGCGTACGCGAGCGCGCGAGAATCCACCTTTTGTGGTGTGTATCCTACAGCTCGTGCAGCGCACGCAGCAAACGCCGTTCGCCGCGATAGGGTTGCCACAACATCCAGATCAACAACAGGGCAGCCGGCACATCGAAGGCCAGTTGCTCCGGTGCATACATGGGCAATGCCGCACCGTAGAGCACAGTTGCCGCCCAACGCGTGCAGCCATTGGCCGTCCAGAGCGTGTGCAGTGCCGGCGCGAAAGCCAACAAGCGACCCACCACATAGAGCAACGCCGCAACAAGGGCGACCGCGGTCATGACTTTGTTCCAATGTTCGCGCGGCGAAACGTAGACCGCCGTGTGGGCAGTGCGTTGCAGCACCACAGCCCGCTCTTTGCGACGCGTGTGCAGCGTTTCCCAGTCGGGCATCACCTGGCGCACGACACTTGCGGGGTGCATCTCGACTGCCACGCGGCGGGCATCGGCGCGCGCCGCTAACAGCGCACAGGCGCCGAAGGGCAAATCGAGGCTACCGGCGAAACCACCGCTTTGCAAAAACCATTCGCGGCGGAAAGCCACGTGTCCGCCGTCGGCCGCCGCGGCATGGCCGGCGAGCACAGAGCGCGCACTCCGCGCCCAGTCCCACGCGCGGAGTCGATTGGCTTCGGGCACGGCCGACGCATCTTCGTGTTCATAGTTGGCATAACCCATCACCACGTCGTTCTCGTCGGTGAAGTGGGTGGCGAGATGCTGCAACCATTCGTCGCTCGTCGGACGGCTGTCGGGCTCCACCACGACCACCCACGGCGCACGGGCGGCACGGACGCCGAGGGCCACGGCCACCTTGTGGGCATCGACATTGCGCCGACGACTCTCGGGGACGAAGGTGTAGCGCAAATGGCCGTGCTGCGCCTGAAAACGCGTCACGACGTCGACCACTGCTCCGTCTTCGCCGGCGGCATTGGCCACCACCACCTCATAAGGACCGAAACGCTGCGTCAAAAACAGCGGGAGGTGCCGACTGAGGGTTTCGGCTTCGTTTTGCACCGGCAGAATGATGGACACCAGTGGATCTAAGGGCGCGGCGGCGGTGCCCACCACCCCACCCTCGACGGGAGGCGCGGGCAGCACGCGTGCCGACTGTGCGTCGGCACAAGCGATGACCGGTTTGAAGGCGGTGGCGCGAAAATAGACGTTGAGCCCCACGGACAGGAGGAGCAGAAAGAGAGGGAGGACAATGAAAAGTATTTCTATCATAAGTTGTTCCGGATCGGTAGACGAACTACTCAAAATTCAACTGCGGCGCCGAAACTCGGCACAGGTCACGGCGGTGGCCACGGCCACGTTCAGGCTTTTCGCTGGTGGGGGCGATCGGGGGAAGCTCGGAATGAGCAAACGATGGCTCACCCGCTCGCGGACGGCAGACGAAAGGCCGTTGCCCTCGTTGCCCATCACGATGATGCCGTGCGGCGTCAGCTCGCTATCGTAGAGATTGTCGCCATCGAGCAAGGTGCCGTAGACCGGCGTACCGGCGGGGAGCTCATCGAGCCAGGCGGGCAAATCGGTGTAGTGCACCCCGACACGCCCCAAAGCGCCCATGGTGGATTGCACCGTTTTGGGGGCGAACACATCGGCTGTGTCTTGCGAACAGATCACGTGCTCGATGCCCCACCAGTCGGCAATGCGAACGATGGTGCCCACGTTGCCCGGATCTTGCACACCGTCGAGGGCTAAGCAAAGACTCCGACCGACCACGGGGAGCAAACTTTGCGCGGCCACCGGCTGCGGCTTTTCGAACACTGCCAACACGCCTTGCGGCGCTCGCTGCAACGACACACGCGCCAATTCCTCGGCGGTGACTTCTACCCGTTCGTCCACGGCATTCTCCTCAAAGGGCACTTTGCTCAACACGGCCGGTTCGCCCACCAAAAGGCGACAACGAAAGTGGGCCAGCAGTTCGGTCACCAGTTTGGGACCTTCGGCCAGAAAAAGGCCTTCGGCATCGCGATTTTTTTCTTGCGATCGAGGCTGCGAATGAGTTTTTGTTTGTTTTTTGCTGAGCATGGGATGACGGCGCGTGCCGAGAGAAAACGTAGCGCGAAAGTACGACCTTTTTTCCGAAATGCCTATCTTTGCAGTCTAAAATAGCCTCTCGTGAAGTCCCTCCACAACTTTCTGTTCACGCTACTGCTCATCCCGTTACTGACGGGGTGCTCGGCCGTGCGCTTTGTTCCGAAGGGGCGATCGATGCTCACGCGCGTACACCTCACGAGCAACAATCCGCAGGTGGCCGCCGCCGACTATCGAAACTACGTGCGACAGGAAGCCAACTCGCGCTGGCTCAGCACGCTCAAGGTGCCGCTCGGCATCTACTGTCTGTCGGGAACCAACGAACGCAATGTGCTCAACCGCATCGTGCACCGCATCGGCGAGGCACCGGTGGTCTACAACGACACGCTGACCGGCTACTCGATGGCCGCCCTGCGCATGGCCTTGCAGAGCAAAGGCTATTTGCAAGCGCGCGTCGACACCACATTGACACAAAAGGGCGGCGGGTCGCGCTGACCTACCGCCTCCTGCCGGGCAATCGCTCGTATGTGCACGAACTGCGGAGAGAATTTGACAACGACACCGTGCGGAGGCTCATCATGGCCGATTCGTCGAATTCGAAACTCTACAAAGGCATGCCGCTCGACCTCGCGCTGCTCGGCGAGGAACGCACACGCATCGTGCACCGACTACAAAACAGCGGCTATATGAATGCCAACAATGAGTATGTGAGTTTTGTGGCCGACACCCTCCCCTTGAGTCAGGCGGTGCGACTCACTCTGCGCGTGCAGGCGCCGAGGGGGGTGGACCGACGGATGGCCTACCAGGTCTATCGCATCGGTCGCGTTTCGCTCACCGAACTCAACACCGAGGAGGCACCGACCGATAGTTCGTTCTACCGCAACATCACGTTCGAGGCCGCCGGACACACGCGCATCAACCGACACACTTATGTGCGCAACCTCTTTGTCTTGCCAGATAGTCTTTATCGCGACCTCGCCACGCAATACACTTACCAAAACCTCAATGCGCTGGCGGCGGTGAACTACTCGAACATCCACTACGCCCAACCGGCTCCCGGCGATTCGACCGTGAATGTGCATCTGCTGGTGCAACTCAACAAACCGAACGGCATCAGTTTCGACCTCGAAGGGACGAACACGGCCGGGGATTTCGGAGGAGCGGCGACCTTCACCTATACCCAACGCAATCTCTTCCGCGGCGCGGAGAGTTTCTTCCTCAAATTTCGCGGAGCTTACGAGGCCATCCGCCGACTGGAGGGGTATCGCAACCAGAATTACACGGAATACGGGGTCGAAGCGACGCTGCGCTTCCCCACACTTCCCGTCTCACCGGGCGAACGCATTTGCGCACCCTGCAAGGGGAGCACAGACTTTTCGGTGATGTACAATTCGCAAAACCGACCGGAATTTTACCGCCGGGTGCTGACGGGTACATGGAGTGTGGACTGGAATCGCCATGCGCGTCCCAACCTGCGACATCACCTGGACATTGTGTCGCTGAACTACGTGTTCATGCCGTGGATTTCCGACACCTTCCGCCGCACCTACCTCGAAGGCGACAACCCACGCTATGCCGTGCTCCGCTATTCGTACGAGAATATCTTCATCATGCGGGCGGCCTATGGATTTGTCTACACTCCTTGCGCACTCGGGATCGGCCAACCTCTATCGCACCAACGGCTACCAAATTCGCGCCGGCGTGGAAACGGCCGGTAACCTCCTCTACGGCATCTCGAAGATGCTGCGCATGCACAAAACGGCCGACGGAAGTTACGCGATCTTCAGCATCCCTTATTCGCAATATGTGAAGTTCGATGTGGACTTCTCGAAAAGCGTTCGACTCTCGGAAAACAACTCGTTGGCCTGGCATGCGGCATTTGGGCTCGCCATTCCATTCGGCAATTCGAAGGTCATCCCCTACGAAAAGCGCTACTTCTCGGGAGGCGCCAATTCGGTGCGCGGGTGGAACGTGCGACAACTCGGTCCCGGACGCTACGCGCAGAAAGACGGGAATATCGACTTCATCAACCAAACTGGCAATCTGAAGATCGACCTCTCGATGGAATATCGCAGTTCGCTCTTCTGGAAATTTGAAGGGCGGCCTTCGTCGATGCCGGCAATGTGTGGACCACCCGCGGCAAAACGGGCCCGGATGGTGGACAATTCCGCTTCGACTCTTGTCTGCGCGAACTGGCCGTCTCTTACGGATTGGGTTTGCGCCTGAATCTCAACTACTTCATCGTGCGTTTTGACGGCGGAATGAAGGCCATCGATCCCGCAGTGCCTTCCGGTGCGCTACACTACCCCATTTTCCACCCCAATCTCTCGCGCGACTTCACCCTCCACTTCGCCGTGGGTTTGCCTTCTGAGGTTCCGCGGTTCACTTCTCCTTTCTGACTCTTCTTTCCATGCAATTTATCTGTTTCGGCAGCGGCGCTCCGGCAATTGTTACTATCTCGAATCGCTCGGCGAAGCCTATTCTCATCGACTTGGGCATCGGCATTCGCGCCTTCAAAAAACACATGCGCGACTACGGACCGACGATGCCCAAAATCAAAAGCCATCATCGTCACCCACGACCACACGGATCACATCAAGCCGTGGGACCGCTCTCCATTGAATTCCGCATCCCCGTCTATGCTTCGATGCCCGTGCACGAGGGAATCGTGCGCAATCGCTTCATGACAAAAATCCCTCGAGGACTCTGCAACGCTCGCACGGTACTCAACACGCCGTTCGAGGTGGGGAATTTCCGCATCACGCCGTTTGCCGTTCCTCACGACGCGACGGACAACAACGGTTACTTCATCGAACTCATCGAACCGGAAGAGACCAACGCCACCGACCTCTTTGCACCGCAAGGAGGCGACGGGCGGCCCACCTTCTGTCTCATCACCGACGCCGGACAGTTCACCGAAACGATGGTGCCCTATGTGCAACGAGCTCGCTACCTTGTGATCGAAGCCAACTACGACCGCGAGCTGCTCGACAACGGCCCCTATCCGCTCTACCTGCGCAAACGCATCTCCGGCGGACGCGGACACATGGACAACCGCCTCACGGCCGAAGCCTTTGAAACAGCACCTCACGCCCGAGACACGCTGCGTTTGGCTCTGCCACCTGAGTGCCGAAAACAACAACCCCGAAACGGCGCGCCGCACCGTGGCTGAAGCCATCGACGCTCTCCCCTTTGCCGAGCGCCCTCGCCTCGACGTCCTCCGCAGAACCGTCCCCAGCGGATTGGAACGACTCATCTGAACCGCATCAACTCCGATAAAATCACTAATAAAAAAGATTGTGAGAGCACAAAAGAAGTTCAACAGCAAACCCCAAAAATAAAAACTCAAACACCAATAGCAGAGTTCTCCAAAAGAATGATTTAACTTTGCATTCACTGGATTACTCTACAAACACAAAAGACAATGACGCAAGACGAAAGAACACTCTGGCAGGTCGTAAAGGGATACTTTAATGCTCTTCCCGATAAGGAAAGCGAGGCAGAGATAATCAGCCAGATCAGTAGTGGGGTCAGGTTTCACGGTTCGAACCTTTGGGTATTAATCTTTGCCATCTTTATTGCCTCATTGGGATTGAACCTCAATTCCACCGCAGTAATTATCGGTGCCATGCTTATTTCTCCGCTCATGGGTCCGATTATCGGCATGGGGCTGGCTGTAGGGATCAATGATTTTGAATTGCTCAAGCGGTCTATCAAAAACTATTTGGTTGCTACCGTCATCAGTGTGATAACGGCAACCATCTACTTTGTCATCACGCCACTTAATGAGGCACAGTCCGAGTTGTTAGCGCGCACTTCACCTTCGTTGTATGATGTGCTCGTGGCTATTTTCGGTGGTGCTGCCGGTATTCTTGCCATAGGCACCAAGGCCAAGGGAAACGTAATACCGGGGGTAGCCATCGCCACGGCACTAATGCCCCCACTATGCACAGCCGGGTATGGTTTTGGCTGTTGTAGATTTTTCATTCTTTTTCGGAGCGTTCTATCTTTATTTTATCAACACTGTTTTTCATAGCCCTTTTCTACTTTTGTCGGGGTTAGAATGTTACGGTTCAAGCCGAAGACATTTGCTGACGCCCAACGGCTAAAAAAAAGTAAAGAAATATATTATTGTAATTGCAATCACAACTATGTTGCCAGCTATCTATATGACGATACAGATTATTCGAATGAGTATGCGAGATAGCAATACGCAGCAATTCATTAAGAATGAACTCACCTTTAAAGGCACGCAGCTACTCTCCTTCAGTCGCAACGACGACAAGAAGACCATAAGTGTCGTGGCTATAGGAAAATCCATTGAGAAAAATGCCATTGACAAGGCAAACCTTTAAGCTGGAGAACTATCATCTTTCAGGGTATCGTCTGAATGTTATTCAGGGATACCAATCTGACAGTCTCCCGTTGCTTGAAGGGCAAACGATGCCACAGGCATCAAAAGCAATCCAGCAGCAGCAGCTAATAGAACAAACAGCGCAACTGAACACAGTGAGCAAACAGTTACAAGAATATACCGCTTGTGAGAATCTGGGGAAAGAGATTTCCCAAGAGGTGAAAGCTGTCTGCCCTAAGGTGAGAAGAATAAGTCTTTCGCAAGCGTTAGAAGCCAGCACCGATACTTCGACAACACCTGTTACACTGATAGCCGTTGCCGGCTGCAACAATCCTTTGACTGGTGCTGAACGCACACAACTCCAACGGTGGTTGAAAGTGAGGTCGAAAGCAGACAGTTTGCGACTCATCACCACACAATAATTATCTGTGTCGGTTTTCAATCTTTCCGTCTATGCTGTCTCATCCGATTTAAGATAGATAATCACCCCCTATGTATGCTTGCATATTATTTGTTTAACTACCATTTTCAAATTCAAGGCAGGTGTGGATTTCAAAACAGCCTTTATACGCAGTGTTGCTTATACCAGGTTGTTTTGTCCCTGTGCGTTTGGTTTGCGCTTTTTAAAACGAACGCTGCACGAACCTCTGTCCAGCCTGATGTTCACAAAAGCACTTACATTTATTGTTGACATCCTCTACTTTCTCGCTCGATATGAGGCAGTCGTACCATGCAAGAATGCCGGCTCAGTAAGCGGAGGAACTGCTAACAGAGTTACTTCAAGATCGCACCACAGAAAATAAGCTTCGTCCGACATTTGCTGTGATGAGAAAATAGTACAGCACATATAAGCCTTAGTTCAAAGCACCTCGTATTGTATGATAAATCGCATTCTTATACTCTTTTCAGTAACCATTGCATCTGTTATCAGCTCGACAGCACAAATTCCCATAACATCCAAGAATAACTGGATGTATGTAGATGCCATGCTATCGTCTAAAGAGAAAAACGTCCACACCTCGGCAATTATTGACACTGGGTGTACCTATTGTTTGATAGACTCCACCTTTGCCGCAAATTTACAACTCTCTACTATCGATACTGTGTCTATAAGCTACAGCACGCAAAAAACTCCGGTGTCAGCATCTCGAGTAAACTTACCCCAACTTGCTATTGGAGAGAAAGTGTATAACAATGTTTTGTGCGTCATCGTGGACTTGCAAGGAAAGTTCAAGGAATATGCCCCCTCCTTTATCATTGGTGCAGATATCATAAGCAGAGACTTGTGGAACATAGACCTTAAAAACAGTGTTTTATCGTTCCTCACAGAATTGCCACAGCAAAAGCAGAAGATAAAATGGGCAAGCCGGAAAGCCAGATTTCCTAATGAAATCATTCTTAAGGCAGAAGTTAATGGCAAAAAGGGATACTTCTTATTTGATACTGGCAGTAGAAGAAATATGCTTCCTCTGTCTTTGGGTATAGCCGCAACTAAAAATCAACAAGAGCAAACGGCTAATATTGCAGAACCCTTGAGCGTAAAAGAGCTACAAGTTGTTGAGCAGGCACAACTAAAAGTTGGCTTTATCAATAAGATAATAGACATGTTTTTTACTCCCGAGAAACAAGGTTATCTCAATGCACAATTCCTATGGGACAAGTCTATCGTTCTAGACTACAAGAACAAATGTATATTCATTTTAGATTAGAGGCGAATAAAAGATATGACATAAAGTCGAGATGCAGTTAAACTGCATCTCGACTTTGTATGCTTGAGAAAGAATTCTCAGATTGTAAAAGAGCCTCTACCCCCTCCGTTAGAACCAATTTGAGGTTCATTCTCGGTTCATCCGACATTTGCAGTGATGAGAAAATTGTACAGCACATATAAGCCTTAGTTCAAAGCACCTTTCATCCATGAAACCATAAGCAGGTCTCTTCATTACATTTGTCGGTTATAACTCAAAAAAATAGAATTTATTCATTGGCTTCTTTTTCCAGAAGATCTTCACCCAAATGTCGGATGAACCCTCAATTTTTCGCTTGTTGACTGACTCTACGCGCGCGCATATACGCACGCGTCAGGTGTTTTTCGTTTTTGCCTTCACAGCTTCACCCGATGGGAACAAATAATTGAGTTACAGCGCTTTTGTGGGTGAAGGTTTCGATGAAGATCCTTCACCCACCGGAGCAGATCATGGAAATGCAAAAGCCTTCACACCCTAACGAGCAGTAGTTCAGCAGGTTGTAGGTGATGGGTGAAGGCAAAAAGTGAAACTTGCTGAGTGCGCAAGGCGCGGGTGCGCGTCCCCGCGTGCGAGGTCGTCATGCGCGAGGGCGCACCAACCTAAGGGGGGAAACGGAACGAACGCCGAGTGGAGGAAAGCGACTACCGCTTTCTCCCCAAAGCAGGAGGGCGACTGGAGAAAGAGGGGAGCGATGAGAGAAACAAGGGCAGGTCGAAAAAGTCCCCGTGTTTTTGGTCTTCCTTTCGCAGAATCGAAAGATGAAAACATTTTTCTCGTAGAAAACTGCCACAATTCGAAACAAAAGAATTATCTTTTGCCCCGATAAAACACAACCATCTCTTTTCCCGTCGCTCTGCGGCGTCCCATAACGTCCAATTCCGTGGGGCACTGCCCGATGGAACAGCGCAAACGCTCTTTGACTTGATGAAAAAAATCCCGACACACCGCAATGGGTGCATCGGGACGATAGGGCCGTTGAGACATTTTTCCTCAGCGACGCATGGTCTCGAAAAACAATTCGGGTAGTTGCGTGAGGCTTTTCGGATCGACGTAGCTCTCGATGTGGCGCTTGCGCTTCTCTTCCAGGATCTCGTCGACGGCTGTGAGAATGCCGGTTTCTTCGACGTTGCCAAACGTGTCGTTGATGGCCGTGCCGAACACCCGCATGGTGGGCGAAAGACTCATCGTAGGCGCTCACCAGCGGCGGGATGTTGAAGCCACGTTGGCGCACGGCGCGGTTGAGAATCTTGTAGTCGGCGCGGAAATCATCTTCTACGAAAAGCGCGCGGAGCTTTTTCTTCGGGCGTTTCGAGCAGTACCGGATCGGCCACCGTGATGAGGCCGTCGCGGTCGCCGAAATGGCGTTTGAGAAAAATAGAGTATCATGTCGCGCGCCTCACGGTCGAAGCTCGGATACATGGTCATTTTTCCCGAAGAAGTATTTCAAATCGGGGATCATCACCGTGAGGGCGCCCAGGCCGTCCCAAAGATTGTCGAGGGCGTAGAGACTCTTGGAGAGATTGTTGGTGCTCTGGTACTCGAGGGTGACGAACGAGCGGCCGAGCTCTACGGTCTGCGGGAGGAAATTCTCGATGAAATTATCGGAGAAATGAAACATGTGGCCGGTGGCCAGGTAGGGTTGTCCGTCGGGGCAGAACGTGATGTCAGAAGCCGGCAGGAAGCGATAGCCGCCCAAGATTTCGCAGGCGTCGAGATTCCACACCACCAGCTGATAGTAGGGTTTTCTCGCACGTGTCGAATTCGTCGAGGTCAAGGGCTTTTTCCGGTACCGCCGCCGGCGGCGCGAAAGGCGATTTCGCGCAGACGACCGATTTCGCGCATCACGTGCGGGGCATTGTGGTGCGTGATGATGTAGATCTCGTTGCCGGCCTTGTTGGTCTTGCGGAGCTGACGTTCGGGGGTGAGCTCTTGCAACAGGAGGTCGCGAGATACCGGGGCGATGATTTCTTCCATTGTCGAGAATTTATGAGGGAACTCCACGCCCCGACGGGGCGGTAGAGTCTGAAATACCAAGGCGAGTGGGACAGCGTCCGATCAATTGGGAGAGCCGATAGACCAGTTCGCGCACGTGGGCTGCGCCCAGGCGATGGGGCTACGCGCCGACGTGAACTCCTGCCACGGGATAGGGCTGACCGATGACAACGCGGAAATGGCCGCCGCGATGGCGATAGAGTTCGTCCACAAGGTAGAGCATGGCGAGATTGAAGCGGATGCCGAGGCGCTTGCTCCATGTGGCGAGGCGATAGAAGCGATCAGAATTGCGACCCTCGAAATAAATGGGCACAATGTCGCGATGCGATTCCACACTCTTCGTGACAAAGGTTTTGGCCCACGGAATGTCTTGGATTTTTCCGTCGATGCGACGCGAACAGAGACCGGCGGGGAACATGATGATGTGCTTGTCGCCGGCGAAAGCGGCACTGACGCGCTGCGAGAGTTCGCGCCCTTCGCGACCGGTCTTGTTGATGGGCACGATGAGCGGTGCGATTCCAGAAAGGTTCATCAAGAGGTCGTTGGCCAGATAGCACACACGCTCGTTGTAATGCCGGCCGAGGATGGCACCAAGCACCACACCGTCGGCGCCGCCGAGGGGTGATTGGAGACGAAGGTGAAACGGCGGCCGTCGGCATCTGAGGGGAGGTGTTCCTTCCCCACCACTTCGATGTGCAAATCGAGGTGGCGGATGCAATCTTCCAACCACTGCACGCCTTGCTTTTTCGCCTTCTTGGACAATGAACTCATTGAGCCAATCTTGGTGGACGATGTTTTTGAGATAGCGTACCACGAAGTTCGGCACATAACGAGCCTTGGTGCCCATTTTGTCGGAAAGGATGCGGTCGATGTCTATGAGAAAGGGTTGCGCCATTGGATCTTGCAGGTGAGAGTGCATCGGCGACTCGCGTCTCGCGGCAAATTGCGTCGCCGGCTGCCGATTGCTCCTGCAAAATTAAATATAAATGCCAACATACAAGCGCGACAATCGGTGTTTTCTAAGGGTGTGGGGACGAAAAATGGAGAATAGACACAAAAAGAATAAAGCACCAACCGATGTTGATGCTTTATTTAGTTGCGGAGGTCCGACTCGAACGGGCGACCTCCAGGTTATGAGCCTGGCGAGCTACCAACTGCTCCACTCCGCGATCATTTCAATCAGGTTTTCTTCCTGATTGCGATGCAAAGGTAGGCACTTTTTCGTTCACCGCCAAGACTTAGGCGAAAAAGTGGAAGAAAATTGCAATTGCTGCGACTATGCAATATCAATATTACAGAAACACACCAAAACGCCAGTTTCCGCTATCGAACGGCGGTTATTCCGTTCAGAGGAACTCGGGTAAACGGAACAAGCGAGTGCCGTTGGAGCCTTTGATGAGAATCAAATGATCGGAAACCGGGTGGCTGAGCAATTCGTTCTCCACGGCTTCGACGTTGGCGAAGGTGCGCACTTTGACGGCCGGGGGCAGGGCCAGAGCCGAAGCTGCTGCGGTGAAGCATTCGCCCACCAACCAGATTTCTTCGCAACCGCACGTGGTGGCTTGTCGCAGCACTTCGGCGTGAGCATCGGCCGAGGCAGCGCCCAACTCGCGCATATCGCCGAGAATCATCATCTTGTGGGCCGCTGTGGTCTGTCGGAAGCTGGTGAGGGCGGCTTGCATCGACGAGAGGTTGGCATTGTAGGCGTCGATGATGAGCGAATTGTGCTCCGTTTTCCGATACTCCGATCGATTGTTGTGCGGGGCGTAGTGCTGCAAGGCATGGTCGATGGCAGTCAAGGGCGCACTTTGAAACAAAGTCCCACGAGCACGGCCGCCAACACATTATCTATATTATAGGCACCCACAAGTTGCGTGCTCACCTTGTGCCATGCGCCGTCGGCCTTGCGCCAGCGCAAAGTCAAGAAAGGTGTGCAGTCCACCACTTCGCCCTCGATGGTGTAGCCATGGCCGGGGCGGCCGTAGGTGAGCGAGGGCAAACCGCATTCGGCCACGTGGGGCATGAGAAATTCGTTGTCACCGTTGACAAAAACGAAGAACGGCACTGCGTCGGGCTTGAAGCGGGTTTCGCCGGTGATGAGGGTTTCGGTGATTTCGGTGTTGCCGCGCGAGATAGCGGTAGAGTTCGGTTTTGGTCTTCACCACACCCTCAAACGAGCCGAAGCCTTCGAGGTGGGCTTTCCCGACATTGGTGATGAGTCCGCAATTGGGTTGCACGATTTTGCTCAGCTGCGCGATTTCGCCCGGATGGTTGGCGCCGGTTTCGATCACGGCGAAATCGTGTTCGGGGCGCAAACGGAGCAGCGTGAGGGGCACGCCGATGTGGTTGTTGAGGTTGCCTTCGGTGTAGAGCACCTTGAATTTCTCGCCGAGCACTGCGGCGACGAGTTCTTTGGTGGTGGTTTTGCCGTTGGTGCCGGTGATCTGCAACACCGGGGTGTCGAGCACACGGCGGTGGTGGGCCGCCAGTTCCTGCAAGATGGAAAGTACGTCGTCGACAAAAAGGCAACGCGCGTCTTTTGCGGCCACTTCGGCATCGTCCACCACGGCGTAGGCGCGACCGTTGGCCAAGGCGTCGAGACAAAGGCGTTGCCGTCGAACTTGTCGCCGCGCAACGCGAAGAAAAGACTGCCCTCGGGACAGTGGCGCGTGTCGGTCGTCACCACGGGATGACGATGGTAGATATCATAGAGTTGGGGAAGTGTCATAATTCTGTTCTTGGTTCGTGCCTACAAAAGTACATTTTCTTAGCGAATGAACCGAAAAAGTCGCTTGTTTATTTTGCGATCCACGCGTCACCTCTTAACTTTGCAAGTATTCGACGTCGCATCCCCCTTCAAATCATGACACACACGCTTCGCATCAACGACCATCTTTTTCCCCTCGACCGCCCGCTGGTGATGGGCATCCTCAATGCCACCCCGATTCTTTCTTTGCCGACTCGCGCACTCCGGTAAGCGATGTCGAAGCCTTGCGCCGGCGCGTGCGCACACTCGTGGATGAGGGCGCGGACTGCATCGATGTGGGCGCCTACTCCACTCGTCCGGGCGCCGATGAGGTGAGTGCCGACGAAGAAATGCGGCGGCTCGCCGCGGCACTCGAGGTGGTGCGCGAGGAAGCTCCGGACGCGCTGCTTTCGGTCGACACCTTTCGCGCAGAAGTGGCGCTGCACTGCGTGAGAGACTACGGGGTGCAGCTCATCAACGACATCTCCGGCGGCACACTCGACCGCGCGATGTTTCACACCGTGGCACGACTCGGCGTGCCTTACGTCTTGATGCACCTGCAAGGCACGCCCCGCACCATGCAGTGCAATCCGCAATATGACGACGTGGTGGCAGAAGTCATTGAGTGGCTGGCGCGCCGCGTGCAACGCTTGCGCGAACTCGGAGCACACGACATTATCCTCGACCCAGGATTCGGATTCGGCAAAACCATGGAGCACAACTATGCGCCGCTCGATAAGCTCGACTATTTCCACGAACTGGGGCTCCCGCCGCTCGTGGGGGTGAGTCGCAAATCGATGATCTACAAACTGCTCGGAACCGATGCGGCGCAGGCGCTCAACGGGACGACGGTAGTCAACACCATCGCCTTGCTCAAGGGGGCGCACATTTTGCGCGTACACGACGTCCGCGCGGCCGTCGAAGCGGTGCGCATTGTCGAGAAAATGCGCGCGGCCGACACGAAGTAAACCTCTCACGCTATGATTTTTGGGATTCTTTCTTTCGACCTCAAAGATGCCATCGATATTATTTTTGGTGGCCTTGCTGATTTTCTACCTCTACCGACTGATGCGTGCCTCGAGCTCGTCCAACATATTCACGGGCGTGCTCATTTTCATCATCGTCTGGATCCTGGTTTCGCAGGTGTTCAAGATGCGGCTCCTCGGCAGCATTCTCGACCGCCTCATCAATGTCGGTGCACTCGCGCTCATCGTGCTCTTCCAGGAGGAGATCCGACATTTTTTCTCCACCATCGGCACACAACGGCTTCACTGATCTTGCGCTGGTTCAAGCGACACAATGGCGACAGCACCATGCACCGCAAAGAGATCCTGCCGCTCGTCATGGCTTGCGTGAGCATGGGCAAACAGAAAGTGGGCGCGCTCATCATCGTGGAGCGTTATCAAGACCTCGACGACGTGGCTTCCTACGGAGAGGTGATTGACGCAAGGATTTCGCAACGACTCATCGAAAACATCTTCTTCAAAAACTCTCCGCTACACGACGGTGCGATGGTCATTTCCAACAAGCTCCGCATCTACCGCGCCGGCTGCGTCCTTCCCGTCTCGCACGACCCGGACATTCCCAAAACGCTCGGCTTGCGACACCGCGCCGCACTCGGCGCTTCACAGAAATGCGACTGTTTGGCAATCGCCGTGAGCGAAGAAACCGGGCACATCTCAGTGGCGCAGGGCGGACGACTGCAATTGGACCTCACGGCCGAGGAGTTGGAAAGCCGAATCGTGGAGACACTTCCGCGCACTCTCGTCAACGATGAGACGACGGACGAATCGAACCCGGCGACAACACCTCAAAAAAACACAACTTCCGCCGCGCGCTGACCGGCCTGCGCTCCTGATGCCCCTGCGACACGAACAAGGCCACCGCTCCTTTCCGGTTGCGGTGGCCTTGTTGTCGTTTATTGCAAACGCCGGTGCGCCTTGCGGGAAACTCCCGCCGGCGAAGACCGCGCCTCACTGGATTTTTGGTCCAGTACATCTTCTTGTAAAACGGTCCGAGCTTTCCTTTGACGGTGAGCACACCGGGTTTCTCGAAATACATTTCCACTTTGTACGTCTTGCCCGAGGTGGGGTCGTAGATGCGGCCGTCTTCCCACTCGTTGTCGTCTGCGTCATACGTCACCTTGTCGACCAAAACGATCTGATTGGAAGGCGTGTGACGCTTCGCGGGATCGGGATTCTTCGTGTCGGTGCGCTGCGAGCCGTCGGGATTCTTCATGTTCTCGAGCCAGATCACCTGCGCGCGGTAGCCTCCGGCATGCTTGAATACCTTCACTTTCGAGTTGCGACCGTCTTTCACCACACGGTACACTCCTACTATTTTTGTCGGCAGCCGATTGCGCCGAAAGACTCAACGTCGCACCTAGGCAGACGAGGAGCAGCAAAAGAAAAAACCTTTTCATTGAGATAAAGAATTACCGGTATGCGCACAAAAGCTGCACACCTTGATTAAATCTGCGCAAAAATACAACGTAACCTTCATTCTCACAAGAAACACTTCGAGAAAATGCCCTAAAAGGAGAAAGTCCCCAAGTTTTTTGCCCCGCGCCTTTTGTTCATTAGAAGAAAAATACTACTTTTGCAGCGCTAATCAGCATACAGACAATTTACAAACCCAATAGTTTCACACATTTGAGACCCAATAGAAACGACCGCAAACAGCCTACTAAACCGCAGTATCGCGTAAAACGAGCAAATTCGTGTGCGCGAAGTGCGTATTGTGCAAGACGACGCCGAAAGCGCCGTAATGCCTACCCGCGATGCTCTTCGACTCGCGCAACAAAAAGGAGTCGATCTCGTCGAGATCAGCCCCAATGCGCAGCCTCCCGTTTGTAGATTGATCGACTACTCGAAATTCCTCTACCAACAGAAGAAGAAACAGAAGGAGCTGAAAGCCAAACAAGTGAAGGTGGAAATCAAAGAGATTCGTTTCGGTCCTCAAACCGACGATCACGATTACAACTTCAAACTCAAACACGCCAAAAGGCTTCCTCAGCGAAGGCGACAAGGTAAAAAGCTTATGTCTTCTTCCGCGGACGTAGCATTCTCTTCAAGGAACAAGGCGAAGTGCTCCTGCTGCGTTTCGCCAACGACCTCGAGGACTATGGTAAAGTGGAATCCATGCCGGTGCTCGAAGGTAAGCGCATGACCATGTATCTCGCGCCCAAGAAAGCTCCCGTCAAGAAGGAAAAAGAGGTACTGCCCGAAGCTCCTCAAAACGAAGGCGAAACGGCTACCGAAGAGCAGCCCGCTCCCGCCAAGAAGGCACCTCAAGTCAAGGAACGCCGCGAATACACCGGCCCCAAGGTGGAAGGCGAAGACTTCTAATCCGAGTAGAACGCCGTTCTGCTCTCAGGTTTTTCGACCCGAGCAGTGGACTTCCGACTCATTCCTGATAGATCCGAACTGAAAAGTGATGTTCTCGGCGGAACTACCCCAGTTTCCATAATCACTAAAAAGCATCCGTCGAGGCGCTTGACTCGAAGTTCGTTTTTATATCGTCGCGCGTTGTGCCAGGTATGCGCAACCGCACATTCATTCATCATTTAATCACACAACAAATGCCTAAGGTAAAGACTAATTCCGGCGCGAAGAAGCGTTTCGCACTCACCGGAACAGGTAAGATCAGAGAAAGCACGCTTTCCACAGCCACATTCTCACCAAAAAGACGAAGAAGCAAAAGCGCAACCTCTGCCACGTGGGTCTCGTTGACTCCACCGACGTTAAGCAGGTACGCGAATTGCTCTGCATGCGCTAATCAAAAGCTCTCACCCACAGTCATTTATTCAATCGAATGTCCGGCTCACAAGTGTCACATCCCTGACCGCCGGCAATCACAACCCAACTTACTATGCCAAGATCAGTAAATCACGTCGCATCTCGCGCTAAGCGCAAGAGAATCCTGAAATTGACCCGCGGATACTATGGTGCTCGCAAAAACGTCTGGACCGTTGCCAAGAATACTTGGGAGAAAGGTCTGACCTACGCCTTCCGTGATCGTCGCAACAAGAAGCGCAACTTCCGCGCACTCTGGATTCAGCGTATCAACGCTGCGGCTCGCCTCGAAGGCTGAGCTATTCTCAACTCATGGGTGGACTCCACAAGGCCGGTATCGAGATCAACCGTAAGGTGCTCGCCGACCTCGCTGTCAACAATCCCCAGGCTTTCAAAGCCATCGTTGAGAAGGCCAAATAAGTCTCTACTTGGCCTAATCCAGCAACTATTCCCAATCCAATCGAAAGGCGCGCTTCACTCGTGAAGCCGCCTTTTTTCGTTGGTCCTCGTCCGTGCAGAGCGCAATCCTGCGCCGGCGGAAACGGTTCACGCCGCGCTTCGCTCTTCCCGCTCCACCAAAGTCGCAATAAAGGCAGCTCTCAAGCAATTCCCCCGTCTCACCACTTGTTCCATGGTGCCGCGATGCGTCGCCCCTCATCGCCCCACTTTCATTCGAGGAAGCCTGTCCTCCTCGCAAGAGCACCAACCTACCGTGCGATCACCGCAACCTGCTTCACCCAAAGTCCCGACCTATTCGCGCGAGCTCCCAAGGGTGGCAGAAAAATAGGGAAACTTTTGCGCAAACAAGGGGACTTATTCGGGAAACACCCAACTTTTTCTCCAAATCGCGCCACTTATTCCGGCATTGCGCAACTTTTTGTGGAATGACTCGACTTCTTTGCGTTTCCTCGTCTCACTCTCCGCACACCCTCCAACGCGTCAACCCCTCCCCCATCGTTCATCCACAACGTCCTCTCCTCTTATGTTTACCTTCCGTCAATTCGTTGTCCACGACGACCGCTGCGCCATGAAAGTCGGTACCGACGGCGTTCTCCTCGGCGCATGGGCTCGATTAACCGCGACCGACGAACGACCACAGACCACCGGCAGCGAATCGCACGCTGCGCACGTTGAAAAACCAGCGCGCTACGATACGCGTCTTGGACGTCGGCACAGGCTGCGGGCTCGTCGCGCTCCTGCTCGCCCAACGCTTTCCGGAAACCCACATCGTCGCGCTCGAAATCGACCCACAGGCCGCGGAACAAGCCGCAGAAAATGTGGCCCATTCCCCCTTCGCTCGGCAAATCGACGTGCATTGTGTCGATTTTTCTGGACGAAAACTGGTGCGCCTCCCTTGTCGATGCCGGCGCCTTCGATGCCATTGTGAGCAATCCTCCGTTTTTCGAAGAAACGCTACTCGCTCCTGACGCGCTCCGTGCACAGGCCCGCCACACCGCCACGGGACTCACCTTCGCCCGCCTCACAGCGCGTGCCGCACGCCTCCTCCGCCCGGGAGGAAGCCTCGAAGTCATCGTTCCGAAATCGGCGCAAGATCGGTTTCATGCAGCGACGGCCGACGCCGGATGCTCACTCGTGCGCGCCACCGACGTACAAACCGTGGCACGCAAAAGCGCCCAAACGCGTTTTGCTCCACTTCGTCAAGGGTGTAGCGCCCGCACACGTGGAACGCGACACCCTCATTCTCCTGTGTGACGGTCAACGTTCTGCCCAGTACACAGAACTCTGTCGAGAATTCTATCTCTGACACCGAAAAAACGCCCCGCCTTTTTGCTATTCGACCGAAAACGAGTAACTTTGTAGGCAAGAAATATCATTCTTTCCACCTAAACACATTATGGAAAAAAAGCGCATTGCAAATCGCTCGTGCGGCTTACAGCCCCAAACTCCCCGCCGGTCTGCGCGGCAACGTGAAAATCGTAGAGGGAAATCCCACGCAGAGTGTTGATAATCAAGAAGAAATCAAAGCCCTCTTCCCCAACACCTACGGTATGCCCCTCGTCAGCTTCGAACCCACCGACGAGAAGAAGGAATACGCCCCCATCAACATCGGCATCATCCTTTCGGGAGGACAAGCTCCCGGCGGTCACAACGTGATTTGCGGTCTCTACGACGGTCTGAAAAAGCAAAACCCCAATTCCAAGCTCTACGGCTTCCTCATGGGCCCCGGCGGTCTCGTCGACCACCAATACATCGAGATGAACGACGCCCTGATCGACGAATATCGCAACACCGGCGGTTTCGACATGATCGGTTCAGGTCGCACCAAGCTCGAGGAAGAAGCACAATTTGAAAAGGGGCTCGAGATCATTCGCCAGCTGGGCATCAACGCTATCGTAATCATCGGCGGCGACGACTCCAACACCAACGCTTGCGTACTGGCCGAATACTTCGCAGCCAAGAAAACCGGCGTGCAAGTGATCGGTTGCCCCAAAACCATCGACGGTGACCTCAAGAACGACCAGATCGAAACTTCTTTCGGTTTCGACACCGCGTGCAAAACCTACGCAGAAGTGATCGGCAACATCCAGCGCGACGCCAACTCCGCTCGCAAGTACTGGCACTTCATCAAACTCATGGGTCGCTCGGCTTCGCACATCGCCCTCGAATGCGCCCTCCAAGTGCAACCCAACGTCTGCCTCATCTCCCGAAGAAGTGGAGGCTAGGAACAAAGCCTCGACGACGTGGTGACCTACATCGCAGGCGTTGTCGCCAAGCGCGCCGAAGCCGGCAACAACTTCGGCACGGTGCTCATCCCCGAAGGCCTCATCGAGTTCATCCCCTCGCTCAAGAAACTCATCGCCGAGCTCAACGACCTCCTTTCCACCCCCGAGGCCGGAAAGTGGAAGCCGCTCAGCAACGCGCTTGGGTGCTCGAAAACTTTCGCCCGCCAATGCGACCATCTACGCCTCGCTCCCCGAAGGCGTCGCTAGCGACTCACCGCCGAGCGCGACCCCACGGCAATGTGCAGGTTTCGCTCATCGAAACTGAGAGCTCCTCAGCGAAATGGTGGCCGAGAGCTCGCCGCCTGGAAGAAAGAAGGTAAATACGTTGGTAAGTTCGCGCCCCTCCACCACTTCTTCGGTTACGAAGGACGCTGCGCCGCTCCCTCCAACTTCGATGCCGACTACTGCTACGCACTCGGTGCATCGGCTGCGCAACTCGTCGCCAACGGCAAGACCGGCTACATGGCCATCGTGAAGAACACCACTGCACCGGCCGAACAATGGATCGCCGGCGGTGTGCCCATCACCATGATGATGAACATGGAACGCCGTCACGGCCACATGAAACCCGTGATCCGCAAGGCTCTCGTCGAACTCGACGGCAAGCCCTTCCAAGCTTTCGCCGCACACCGCGAAGAATGGGCCGAAAAGACCGCCTTCATCTACCCCGGACCCATCCAGTACTGGGGACCCACGGAAGTTGCGACCAGTGCACCCGCACGCTCGCACTCGAACAGGGTAAATAAAACGCGCACGCAACGTGCTCCGATAAGAAAAATCCCCCTTTCTCTCTGTGGAGAAAGGGGGATTTTTCGTAAGTCGCTTGCAGATCACAGTTAAAATGCCTAATTTTGCTGCACTGAAATCTCACTATTTTTCAACTCCTACAGAGAGTTGGATCAAGAAAAACCACAGACAAACAAAATTCCCGTGCGTCACACGAACAAAAACAACATGCAGGAACAATCTTCTGCACCCCACTCCCGGACAGCACACCCCTTCGGGCAGCATCGCAAACGCATCTTTTGGATCGGCGGGTCGGCCATTGCACTGATTTGCACCCTACTCCTCTACCACTTTATCCTTGCGCCTTACCGCCATCGTGGGCGCGCCTGCTCCGGCGAGCCCAAATTTCCGGCCAACTACAGCATTCACGGCATTGATGTGAGCCACCACCAAGGCACCGTCAACTGGGAAAAAGTAGCCACCGCCTCAGATGCCAACGGCGCACGCGTGCAATTCGTATTCGTCAAAGCCACGCAAGGAAAAAGCCATTTGGATCGGAAATTTCGTCACAATTTCCGGAAAGCGCAACAATACGGTTTTCGTCCGCGGAGCCTACCATTATTTCTCGCCCGGCATTTCGGGTGACCTGCAAGCCCACCATTTCATCAAAAACGTCGCACTCGAAAAAGGCGACCTCCCCCCGGTGCTCGATGTTGAGGCCCTCGGCAGACTCACGCCCGAAACGCTAAGAAGAGAAGTCCTCGAATGGCTCGAGATGATGGAACAACGCTTCGGCACGCCCCCCATCATCTATACTTATCTGACGTTCAAACAAAACTATCTCAACACCCCCGAGTTCGACCGCTATCCTTTTTGGATTGCTCACTACAAAGTGAAGAAGCTCCGCTACAAAGGCGCTTGGGACTTCTGGCAACACACCGAAGAAGGCTGCATCAACGGTATCACCGGCAATGTCGACTTCAATGTCTACAACGGTTCGTTGGACGACCTGCAAAAGTTGACCATTGGCAACGTCTTAAGCCGCGAAGCACAGCGACGACAAACCCTGGTCGCAGCATCTACACAGAAAAACGCTCTACTTCCGCCCAAAAGAAACGATCGCATTTCTAAACCGCCTCACGCCAAGCACGCAAAATCGCGCACACCGAAACAACGCACCCTATCCAACAAGCGGACAAAAAGCAACCAAGCGCTCCCCAATCGGCGAAACGAACCAAAACGCAGAAACGACGTAAATGACAGCCGTCTCATTTTCATATTAGACGACAGCGCAAACGAAGACCGTGTCCCGACCGTATGAGCAAGGTTGCGCACATTGCATTCAGAAAATAAGCAGTGCGCACCGCCGTGGCCTCAACTGACAAGTCCTCCTCTCTTCATCCAAAGAAAGGGGGACGCTTTTTAAGAAAGCCACTTGCAGCATACGGCCAAAATGCCTAACTTTGCTGAATCGCAATGTTTTCAACTCTCGCACAGTGTTCGGTAAAGAAAAACCACAGACTAAGAAAAGGGCCGTGCGCCGAAAGAAAAAAAAGACACGACGCCAAAAGTCTTCTGCCCCCCTCTCCTGGGCTGAACGTTCCTTCGGCTACGCCTACCACCGCGCGTTCTGGATCGGTGGTTTCGTTGCTGCCCTCATCCTCGCCCTCCTCTTCTATCGCTTCATTGTGGCTCCCTACAGCAGTCGCTGGCACGCCGTCTTTGGCGACATCGAACTTCCGGCCGGCTACACCATCCACGGACTCGACGTCAGCCACCACCAGGGCAACATCGATTGGGAACAGGTAGCCACCACCACAATTTCACAGGACGCACGGGTCGAATTCGTATTTGTCAAAGCCACCGAAGGCAAAAAGTCACCTTGACGGCAAATTTCAACGCAACTTCCGCAAGGCCGGCCAGTACGGACTCATGCGGGGCGCCTACCACTATTTCTCTCCCGAGGTCTCGGGCGACGAGCAAGCCCGCTATTTCATGGACAATGTCCAACTCGAAGACGGAGACCTGCCCCCGTTCTCGACATCGAGGAACTGGGAACGCTCACTCCCAAACAACTGAGAAAAGAAACCCTCGAATGGCTCCGACTCACCGAACGGCACTACGGAGCAACGCCGATCATCTACACCGGCCTCAAGTTCAAACAAACCCTATCTCGACACACCCGAATTCCAACGCTATCCCTTCTGGATTGCCCACTACTACGTGAAGCACCCCCGCTTCAACGGACAATGGAAGTTCTGGCAGCACACCGACGTCGGCCGCATCGAAGGCATTCGCGGCAAGGTGGATATGAATGTCTACAACGGTTCGATGTATGACCTGCGCAAACTCACCATCGGTCACAACAAATCGGCAGAGAACGACGACGACGATTGACCTCCCCCGGGCACAGCTTCCCTCGCAGCGCACCGGCACTGAAATAGCCCCTCCGTGAAGTGCGCCGCACGAGAAGATCACCCAGCTTCCTTCATCAACCCCAAACGAACTCGCCCCACAACACTTGCATGTTGTGGGGCGAGTTCCGATTTCAAAAAGAGTTTTGTGTGACGCACCGCGGAATCTCAGGTAGCCATCGCCACGCAATGCTTGACCGCAGGAACCGCGAGCACCTACTTCGCGCGCGTGTCCGCTCATTCGTCGGACTTCGCGTAGCAGCGCCGGCAGCAATCGACTATACAGGCGGGCACCATTTCGGCGATGTCTTCACCGCGACGCACGGCCTCCCGCACATTCGTACTGCTGAAGGGCAATAGCGGTGCATCCACATAGACCACCCCGGGCGGCAAGGCAGCCGGGTCGATCGAACAACCGGGACGCGGATAGATGATGAGGCGGTGGTGCGCCAAAATCTCGTCTGTGTGCAGCCAACGGTCGAAGACCAACCAATTGTCGGCTCCTATGATGAGCGAGAATTCGGTGTCCGGATAAGCGGCTCTCAAAGCACGCAACGTTCGCCACGTGTGGGACGGACGCGGCAAGTGCATTTCGAAATCGGAGACACGAGCTCCCGGCACCTCAGCGGCCGCCGTTCGAGCCATGTCCAAGCGCACGTCGTCGGGACTGAGGTGAAGCGAGGATTTCAGGGGTTGAGTGGCGAAACCATCAACCACACTTCCTCCACCACCCCTTGCGCCAAGAGATACTGCACCAGGGCGAGATGCCCACGGTGCACCGGATCGAACGACCCGCCGAAGATGCCAACCGCATGCTTCACGCCTATCGATGCCGTTTTCACGCCAATCGGTTCTCGGCGTCGGGGAACACCACCTTCGCACGATACTCACGCGCTTCCTCGGGCGTCATGCCGGCGTAAGCCATGATGATCACTTGATCGCCGGGCTGGAACAAGCGAGCGGCGGCACCATTCAGACAGATGCAACCCGAATTGCGGGGTCCGCTGATGACGTAGGTCTCAATGCGCTCACCGTTCATGTTGTTCACCACGTGCACGTGCTCGCCGGGCAGCATATCGGCCGCTTCGAGCAGTGCTTCGTCGATGGTGATCGAACCCATGTAGTGCAAATTCGCCTCGGTGACGGTGGCACAGTGTATTTTTGATTTCAGAATGCTCAGTGTCATTGTATATTGCGTCAATTTTACTGATAAGCAATGTTGTCGATGAGTCGTACTCGGCGCTCACCGCAATAAACGGTGATGCAGCCCTGCACCCGCGCCGCAGCATTCCAATCATCGATCGGTTGCAACGTTTCGGCATTCACGATTTGGAAATACTCCACTTCCAAACCGTCGACGGCATTGATGCGGCGCACCACGGTGTCCACCACCTCTTTCACGGTCAGGGCACGGGCAAAGCTCACACTTTCGCGCAAAATGCGGCAGATATTGGCGGCGATCAAACGTTCGCTCACCGACAAGAGGGCATTGCGCGAAGAAAGAGCCAATCCGCGCTCATCGCGCACAATGGGACAGGCCACCAATTCGAAACCAAAGCCCTGATCCTTCATCATGGCACGCACCACGGCAATTTGTTGGAAGTCTTTCTCGCCGAAATACGCGCGATCCGGTTGCACCATGTCGAAGAGCTTCGACACCACTTGGCACACGCCGTTGAAGTGTCCGGGCCGACGTGCCCCTTCCATCACCGTATCGATCGGCGGATAGGAAAAAACGCGCGTGTCGGGCGTGGGATACATTTCTTCGGCCGTGGGGGCAAACACAATATCGGCTCCCAGCTTGTCGATCAGTGCGCAATCGGCGTCGAGCGTGCGGGGATAATTTTTCAGGTCGTTGGGATCATTGAACTGCGTGGGGTTGACAAAGACACTGACCACCGTGCAACCGCACTCTTCCACGCTGCGGCGAATGAGCGAAGCGTGACCTTCATGGAGCGCACCCATAGTCGGTACCAGTCCCACCTTTTTTCCGGCTGCCTTCGCGCACGAAACTTGTGTGCGCAACTCGGCAACCGTATGAATGATGTTCATTGGGTGTATAAGTATTTGTTTGAATAACGATGCAAAGTTACAATGATCGATGAGAAAGGCCAAATTTTGCGCCTGCAAAAGGCAGCTATGCGTCGCACACGGCATTTTCTTATCGCGAATGATAAATATCGCTGCCAAAATCTTGCTCATTTGTTGCCAAACCCTTACTTTTGTAGTCACCACATAACAAAAGAGCCGAACAATTTCCGCAATTCGCCGTCATCGCCGCGCACGACGCCACGACAAGGGAGCAAAAATCGTCGCCAAAATGCCGAGAAAACGACGTGCACCCCGAGAAAACGATCGTTTCGCTCACCGATTTCCCCTTCCTCCCGAATTGCGCTCTCTTTTTCAGACTTCGAACATGAACATAGCCCAACCCATCCGCAAAAGCACTGCGATTCTACATCGACGGATTCAGGCAAATGACCTGGGGCAGAACGCTCTGGATCATCATCGCCGTGAAACTCTTCGTCATGTTCGCCGTGCTCCGTCTCTTCTTCTTCCGCCCCGTACTCCAAGGCACGCCCACGCAAAAGCAGAACCGCGTCGCCACAGAACTCACGCAACCGTAAAAAACAACACTACTTCATTTCTCTCACACTATGATGATGCTACACCACCGACCTCGCCGTTCTCGGCTGGTCGAGAGCGCAATTCGCGCTTACCGCATGCTATCATTGGCTCTTCGTCCCCTCACCCTCGGACTGGCGCTAGTGATGGCCATTATGGAAACTTGTTACTATCGCACCGGCGACGATTTCTGGAAGAAAACCGCCCAATTCTGGCAAAAAAACTCTTTGGCATCAATTTCGCCATCGGAGTGGCAACGGAATCATTCTCGAATTTGAATTTGGCACCAACTGGAGCAACTATTCCTGGTTTGTAGGCGACATCTTCGGTGCCCCTGCTGGCCATCGAAGGCATCTTAGCCTTCTTCATGGAATCGACTTTCATCGCTCTCATGTTCTTCGGCTGGGGTAAAATCAGCAAAGGCTTCCACCTCACCTCCACCTGGCTCACCGGCCTGGGTGCAACCATCTCGGCTTGGTGGATCCTCGTGGCCAACAGCTGGATGCAGCATCCCACGGGCATGGACTTCAATCCCGACACCGTGCGCAACGAGATGATGGACTTCTTCGGCGTAGCTTTCCAACCGTTCGCGGTCAACAAATTCTGCCACACCGTCTCGAGCGGCTGGCTCACGGGAGCCGTCTTTGTCGTGGCCGTGAGTCGCTGGTTCTTGCTCCGCCGCCGCAACGTGAAACTCGCCACGCAGAGCATCAAGGTCGCGGCCATCGTCGGACTCGTAGCAGGCCTCATCGTGGCCCTCACCGGCGACCGCAGCGGTGAAGACATCGCTCGCCATCAACCCATGAAGTTGGCAGCCGCCGAAGGCCTCCGCCAGGGGGCGGCCGGCGCGCCCTTCAGCATTGTGCCCGGCGTCGAAGTGCCCGGTGCCCTCTCGCTCGTGGCACACAAAGATCCCAAAGCCTTCGTGCCCGGCATTGACGACATTCTCTACCATGGCTACACCGACAACGACAGCAAGACCGTGCTTCCCGCCACCGAAAAAGATGAAACGCGGCGCCACCGCACTCGCGGCCTTCAAAGACTACCGTGCCGCACGCGGCAATCGCCCGAACGTGCCGACTCAGCACGAAAAGTATTTGAGGAGAACAAGGCCTACTTCGGCTACGGCTACATCCAAAAGGTCGAAGATCTCGTTCCGCCCCTCGGCATGGTCTATTGGTCCTTCCGCATCATGGTCGGTGCCGGCTTCGCCCTACTCCTCGTCATGGCTCTTCTCATTTGGTACGGCCGCAAAGGCACGCTCACCGAGAAGCGCTGGTTGCTCCACGTCGGTCTTTGGAGTCTCGTGCTCGCCTATCTCGCCCAACAAGCCGGATGGATCGTGGCCGAAGTGGGTCGCCAACCGTGGGCTATCCAAGACTTGCTCCCGGTCAACGCGGCCGTGTCCAGTCTGTCGGTAACGAACGTGCAAATCACCTTCGCTCTCTTCTTCTTGGTGTTCACCGCACTGCTCATCGCCGAGCTGCGCATCATGTTTAAGGCCATTGCCAACCACCGGCAGGAATAACCGCGGCACAAACACAGCCGTTTGCGCTCCGCCTGCCCCGCCCAACCAACTGAACCCGCGAAGGCGGGCCCGCACCGCGCGACAGCGGCTGTGACATCAAGGCCTATTTCCCCATCTCCTATCCCCCTTTCATCATGATCACCTACTCTCTTCTACAACAATACTGGTGGCTGCTCGTCAGTCTACTCGGCGCGCTCGTCGTTTTCCTGATGTTTGTGCAGGGCGCCAACACGCAGATTTTCACCCTCGGCCGCACCGAAGACGAACGTGCACTCATCGTCAACAGCACCGGCCGTAAATGGAATTCACCTTCACCACCCTCGTCACCTTCGGCGGCGCCTTCTTCGCCTCCTTCCCCTTGTTCTACAGCACCAGCTTCGGCGGCGCTTACTGGGTGTGGATGCTCATTCTCTTCAGTTTCGTGCTGCAAGCCGTGAGCTATGAGTTCCAAAGCAAGCTCGGCAACTTCTTGGGCAAGAACACCTATCGTTGGTTCCTCGTCCTGAACGGTGTGCTCGGTCCGCTCCTCCTCGGCACGGCTGTCGGCACCTTCTTCCACGGCGCCAACTTCGTGGTGAACAAAGACGTGATGGCCGACCAACTCGCACCCGCCATCAGCAGCTGGACCACCGCCTGGCACGGACTCGAAGCCGTGGCCAATCCTTGGAACTTGGTGCTCGGTCTCGTTGTGCTCTTCCTGGCTCGTGTGCTCGGCAGCCTCTACCTGCTCAACAACATCGACGACGAAACCCTCACGCCGCGCTTGCGCCGACAAGTGCTCGCCGACACCGTCCCCTTCCTCGTGCTCTTCTTGGCCTTCGCCGCCCACCTGCTCACGGCCGACGGCTTTGCCGTCAATCCCGCCACGGGCGCCGTCAGCATCGAGGCCTACAAATACCTGCACAACTTCTTGGCTCTGCCGCTCACGTTGGTGCTCTTCCTGCTTGGCGTGGTCTTGGTGCTCGTAGGCATCGGTCGCACGATTTTCACCACGACGCGTCGCGGCATTTGGTGCGCGGGCATCGGCAGCGTATTCACCGTTTGGGCGCTTCTGCAAGTGGCCGCCCTCAACAACACGGCCTACTATCCCTCATTGGCCGACCTGCAAAAGCTCGCTCACCTTGGCCAACAGCTCGCTCGAGCGAATTTACGCTCACGGCCATGAGCTTCGTCTCGCTCGTCATCCCCTTCGTGCTGGCCTACATCGCCTATGCTTGGTACAGCATCGACCGCAAGAGTCTCACGCAAACGGAATTGGCCGACAACGAACACAAGTATTGAACCGGCGCACTGCGCAAACTTTTTTCATTGCCCGCCCCTCGCCCCGACTGCTCGGAGCGAGGGGTCTTTGGTTGGCGCATGCGCTACCGGTGCCCCACAAAGCAGGGCCGCTCATCGAAAGGCGCAAGTCCGGGGCGGATATTCGGTCTGGGTAATAGGGCATGTCGTGTTTATCAAGTCAAAGATCGTTTGCGCTGTTCCATCGGGCAGTTCCCCACGGAATTGGACGCTATGTGGACGCCGCAGAGCGACGGGAAAAGGGAATGGTTGTGTTTTATCGAGCGCAAAGATAAATCTTTTGTTTCGAATTGTGGCGGTTTTCTACGAGAAAATGTTTTCATCTTTCGATTCTGCGAAAGGAAGACCAAAAACACGGGGACTTTTTTTTCGATCTACCCCTTGTTTCTCTCATCGCTCCCCCTCTTTCTCCGGTCGCCCTCCTGCTTTGGGGAGAAATCGGTAGCTGCTATCTCGCTCCACTCGGCGTTTGTTCTGTTTCCCGCCTCTCAGCTTGGTGCGCCCTCGCGCATGACGCCCTCACACGCGGGTATGCGCACCCGCGCCTTGCGCACTCAGCAAGTTTCACTTTTTTGCCTTCACCCATCACCTGCAACCTACTGAACTACTGCTCGTTAGGTGTGAAGGCTTTTGCATTTCCATGATCTACTCCAGGGGGTGAAGGATCTTCACCGAGACCTTCACCCACAAAGCACTGTAGCTCAACTATTTGTGCCCATCGGGTGAAGAGGTGAAAGGCAAAAACGAAAAAAACACCTGTCGCGTGCGCGTGCGTGCGCGCACGAAGAGCGTAGGAAAGATCAGGGGCAATCGGTGAGCGTGCGGTGCACGACGGAGGGCAACGAGGGCAATCGGTGCGCCAATCAAATTGGAGCAGTACAGGAGTGACTATCGATTTCTTTTCTTGGGTGACTTACTGAGTTTGTAGGAAAGCTGAAGCATGGCATAAGACGGCAGTGAGTTGTACCACGTTTCCACGATGCCTTGTGCGTTGATCACTTTCGTCACGTTGCTGAGTCCGCCGAAGATGTCGTAACCCTCTAAGGCCACATTTAGGCGACCGCGAAGGAAGGTCTTTTTCCAAATGCGCATTGGCCACGAAACGCAGGTCGTTCATGCTGGCATCGCTGTACCCCGCGCGTTGATAGAGTTTGCAGTCCGAGCTGAAGGCGAATTGACCCGGGAGCGGGAGCTGCATGTTCAGTCCGTAGGTCACATCAAAAGAGTTGATGGTTTGGAAGTTCTTGCGCGCCGACGTGGCATGCCAATAGCGTGCTCCGATGCTTCCATCGAGGATGACGCGTTTAATTTTGGCATTAAAACGGAGGTTTTGCTGCACCGCAAAGTTTTGTACCGTGCTTCGCTCCGTCACATAGTCCACGCTGTTGCGGAAATCTGCCTTCGTTTCGCTGGTAAAGAGCGTCTGCCTGTCCTTGTCAAAAGGCCGTTCCCAAAACATTCTAGCCGCAGCATGCCAGTTGCCGTCTACATTTCTGGGCATGAATGTGCGCACCCCGGTGGCGGCATCGTAGGTCTGCCCGTGAGCAACGGCATTGCGCGTGACGTCCCAAGTAGCGTCGATGAAAAACTTCTTGCCCTCTTTCCATTTCCACCAGCTTCTCGAGAAAGTCACCTTGTGCGAGGTGCTGCGCTGAAGATGAGGGTTGCCGCAATAGAGATTCAGCGGATCGGCGTTGTCGGTATAGTCAAGCAGATTGAACAGCTCGGGATAGGCAGCATGCATGCGGTAGGTGATATGGCAATTGTCGAATCCCCAAGAGAGGGTGGGGAGGAAGAACAATTGGTTGCGTCGAGGATGAGCGTGCAAGGCGTCTCGGCGGTAGGTCAGGCGCTCGATGCTTCCGTTGACTGTGGGGGTAAAAGTGATATGCTGGTTGGGCAACTTCCCACCCAACCAAATTGTGCAGCGCGCACCGAGTGTGCCGTTCAGGGAGTTGTGGCGGCTGTCGTAGGAGTTCGGGGTATCTAACGTTTGCAATAAGGCTGCCGTGGTGGAAGGCAGTGCGCCGAACTCCGGCGTGCTTGCGCCTAATCGGTCGAGGCGATAGAAATTGCGGTTGTCTTCGAGATGCGCTGCGCTGACCTCCAGAAAGGAGTGATACTTCCCCATTCAGGGGCGATAAACGTATTCCGTTCGGAATTTGGCGTGAATTTTCGTTGTCGGCACATCGACAAAAACGCAACTGATGCTCGTCCGGCCGAAGGCTCTGCGCCGATTGGCCGTAGCGCAAGCGGTAGTCGGAGAAGATGGTGCCGGTTTTTGTGCTCGAAATCGGCATTGACTTCGATTTTAAAGTAATCGGGAGTGTGGGCTACTTTTGAAAAAAATAGTTTGCATTCACCTTCCCCGACCACGCATGCTCGCGACTCTTCTCTTGATTCTGCTGGCGATTGGTGAGCAACTTCGCCAAACGTTCGCTCGAACTCAGGAACAAGCTGTCTAATGACGCAGCGCGATAGGCATCTTTCGGATCGGCTGAAAATTCGCCCCCTTGCGACAAAGCGTTGTTGTGATGGTGTTGATAGTACAAGGCGGCAAAGACATTGAAGAATCCTTCGTCTCGCTTTCTTTCAAACGCTTGTTCTGTTTGCACCTTGAAGTGATTGCCCTCTGCCTCACGGCGTGCACGATGGAATGTACTATTGGGCAATGCGGGTTGGAAGGTTTCTGAGGAGGTAATGCTCTGATTGAATGTGTTTTGATGGTAGATTTTGGCGTGGCCCACGTATTTCCACTGGTCCTTATCGCCTTTGACGAGGAATTCAAAGCCGGCGGTCTGCATCGTGGTGCGTCCGGAGGCCGAACCGTTGGCGTTCCAGTTGCCTGAAGTGCCCGGTTCGCGCGTGTCGTTGGTGTTGTTGGCATTGGCATAGAGAGCCAACCGCGAGTGGTCGGTGAAACGGAGTCCAAAGAGGCGTGCGAGATAGCGATCGGCCGTGCCGTAGCCCGCTCCGACGTTGCCCACCCATCCGATGGCGTATTCGCGTTTCAGATTGACGTCCACCACAAGGGGCAGGTCTTCTTTGCGCTCGTCTTTGCCTTTGGTGATATAGCTCCAAGCGTGTTCCTTGCGATAAACCTTCACCTTGTTCACCATGTAGGCCGGCAGGTTTTCCAAGGCCACACGCGGATCTCCGCGAAAGAAGTCTTCGCCATTGACCAGCAGACTGCTCACATACTGCCCATTGACGGTGATTTGGCCGTCGCGCAATTGAAATCCAGGGAGCAACTGATGAGACCATCGAGCATAGAACCTTCGGCCAATTGAAATGCGTCGGCGTTGTAGATGAGGGTGTCGCCTTTTACCACCATGCGAATCTTTGATGTGCGCACTTCTGCTGCGCCCAGTTCGATGTCGCGATGCTTACCGATCTTCTTCATCATAATTTCTCCTACCGATCTGCGCTGTTCTCTGCGTCCTAGATCACGTTTGTAGAGGTTGGCATACTGCGTGACGTAGCCTTCCTTCGAAAAACGAAAGATGTAATCGGCACGCAACAGAGATAGTCCTCGAAACTCGTCCCCGAAATTGTAAGAGTAATGGCCGTATGAATAGTTCTGATCAGTGTTGTGTTGCGAAACAAAGGGAACTATCGGGACGTAGCACTTCGACCTTTACGCCTTTGAGCATTTCGTGCGTGAAGCTGTCCATGACTTTGGCATAGACAGCAATGCTGTCACGTTGAGATTGTGCGTGGAGCGTGCCGAAAGACGCGAGCGCGAGGAGGAATAACAATAGATTTCTCATGATTTCATGGTTCGGTAAAAGCGGAAGAGATATTATAGAAGGTATCGTGTGCGAATTTAATAATTTATTTTTGTTATGACGTATAGGGGGCGGAGATTTGCGTTCCCAACTTTTGTTTTGCGAACTTCTTGTTGATTTTCTTCCGCGTACTCGCTGTCTTTTTCGTCAGTAAGTCGTCGAAGTAGGCATTTTGTGAGATCTGTGCCTCTTGAGTCTCTTGTCAAATAGACGTGTCGCACTCAATTACCGATGAGCTTAAAACGAATTCCCGTCCCGAAACACAACACATGCTGTGTTCTCGGGGACGAGAATTCGTCTGACGAAATGAGAGCGTCGTGGGCGCATTAGACGAGTCGTTCCAGTCCGCTCGGTACGGTTCCGCGAAGGACGTCGAGGCGAGGACCACGCC
>BNJU01004731.1_pt1 | contig 47739 bp, 67 predicted proteins | sample 8539281 | NCBI WGS metagenome assembly BNJU01 (sample SAMD00202456, study PRJDB9452) | human saliva metagenome | isolation source: human saliva | place: Japan
TTGTGGTATCTATGGGCGGTATGGCTGCATCTGGTGGTTATTAGATTTCATCTACTGCAGATATATCGTGGCAGATAAAAATACGATTACGGGTTCCAGTGGGATCTTTTACATTATTCCCAACCTTTGAAAAACACGATTAAAAATGGGAATGAGTACCGATGGGTAGCGACAACAGATCTCCTTGAAACATCGTGCTTAAGCCCTCTGAATAAAAATACTCAAGATATCTATCAACTTGGTATTGAAAATGGTTATGACCCGTTTTCTTAGATGTCAGTAAGCCGTGGTCGTCAGTTATCAAAAGATAAAGTGGATAAAAATTGCTCAGGCCCAAGTTTGGTTAGGGACAAGATGCACATAAAAATGGTTTTGAGTGGACGGGATTAGGTGATATTGATGCTAGCCATTGAGAAAGCTGGCGTCGCAAGTGAAACCAAAATCCAGATAAATATATGGATAGCTTTAGTGTGCAATGGTTGGTTGATGAAGATAATAGCTTCTTAGCTCAATTAGATCGTAAGCTTAAACAAAAAGGTCAAGCCTTGCTGACAAATTGGTTGGGATTGCCACAGGAAGTGCATCAAGTGAAAAAACAACTGAATGTGTTAACCAAATTTAATGATCCAAAAGGGCAGTATTTGTATTGTTTAAATTGTGGTTCAGTTAAGTAAAACAGTAAAAATGTAAAAGGGCGGAATATAATTTCCGCTCTTATTTTATTCCCAAATGCTTATTTTTTCATTTTTGATATTAGAAAAATATTTCGCCAAAAATTGGACCCTGATACATTGTGCAGAAACTAAATAAAGCACTTGGTACCGCTGCAATTGGGTTGAAATGAGCAGCAGCTAGTGCAGCTCCTAAACCTGAGTTTTGCATACCCTACTTCAGTTGCCACCGCTTTGCTATCCGCCGTATTAAGTTTAAATAATTTTGCTGCAAAAGTAACCAATTAAATAGCCTAAGCAGTTATGTAAAACCACCACGCTAGAAAATTAATAGGGCCTGATTCACGATTTTATCTTTACTACTGCTACTACGGCTGCAAGGATTAATACGATAGAAATAACGAGACACTAATGGCATAGTTTGGCTTGCTTGTTCCACTTGTTTTTTGAAGAGTGCACGAACGACTAAAAACCCTAAGAAAATTGGGGAACAATACCATTTTGTAATACAGACATAAACATCGCGCCCTGCATTAATATCTAACCATTGGCTTGCTATTACATAGAAAATAGCAGGGGTTAATACTGGTGAAAGTGAGGTTGAGATAGTGGTACAAGCAACAGAAAGCGCAGTGTTACCTTTCGCTAAGTAAGTCATTACGTTTGATGACGTGCCACCCGGGCAAGAACCCACAAGAATCACACCAACCGCTAAATCAGCTGGCAAATTAAAGGCTTTTGCTAATCCGAATGCGATAGCAGGCATAATGATAAATTGACCTGCCACACCAATAAATACAGATTTAGGGTGTTTAGCCACTTCACTGAAATCAGCAAACGTTAAGGTAATCCCCATACCAAACATCACTAAACCTAAAAGGTAAGGAATGTAGGGTGCAAAAATTTTGAATTGCTCAGGGAAGAGAAAGGCGAGAAGAGCAAAAACAATCGCCCATAGTGCGAAAGTTTTGCTCACAAAGTTAGTGAGTTTTAATAATGCTTGCATAGTTGCTTTCCTATTTTGTTAAAAAGAATGAAAAAGAGCGGTCAATTTTAAAGACGTTTTTGGAGATGTCTATGCCTAACTTGATTTACAGATGAATTAGGAAGTGGTTGGTTTGCCAAGCATTTTTCATCAAGCAATTGACCAAAATGGCTTTCTACAAGAAGGCGAGTAATATTATTTTGAGGATTGGTGAAAATCTCTCTTGGTGTACCTGATTCGATAATTTCACCTTCATCCATCACCAAGCACCTGATCAGCAATATGTTTGATAATCCTAAATTTTGTCCAACATAAATATAGGAAATACCTAAATGTTCTTGTAAATCTAAAATTAGATTAAGCAATTGAATACGAACTGAGGCATCTAATGCACCAAGTGCATCATCGATAATAATCACTTCAGGCTGCAGAATGAGTGCACGAGCCAAAGCGATCCGCTGTTTTTGACTGACCGAAAGATGTTTAATTTTCAGATTGGTGTAATCAGGGTAAAGTCCTACTAACGAAAGGGTTTCAAAGATCTTTTGATTACGTGCTTCTTCATCCCAGTCGGTAATTAATCGCAGCGGTGCATCTAAGGCTTGGCCAATATTCAACCGAGGATTAAACGCTGAATTTGCATCTTGTAAAACCATTCGGATATGCTGTGCACGATAGTGAAAAATCTTTCAAATTGTAGCGGTAAATCATTAAATAGATTTTTCCCCGAAGTAGGGAGGGTAATCCCTGCAATCATTTTCACTAAGGTCGATTTTCCTGAGCCATTTTTCCCAGATAATCGCAAGCGTTTCTTTCCGACTAAGCGTAAAAGCTGACGTCCTTTACCACATAAAACTGCTCAGAGCCCAAAAAGTTTGGCTGGTCCATCAAAGGTTTTACTGAGATTTTCCACTTTCAATAATGGCATTATTCGTTTCCTTTTGATTCTGTATTGAGCGTAAGCGGTGAAGTTACAACTTTTATCTTTAAACTGCCGTTCTCGAGATTAATCGGATGATGGCAGGAGAAACTCATGCTGTTTAATGCGATATCGGCTTGGTTTTTGAATACATTCACGCTGAGCAAAAGGACAACGTGGCCCTAAACGACAACCAATAGGCATTTGTTCCAAAATCGGCACGGTGCCTTCTAGTGTCCCTAATTTGCTTTTTAAAACCTAAAGGGGACGACTAAAATCTGGAACAGAGTAAAAGCAATGCTTGCGTATAAGGGATGATGAGGCATTTCTAATATTTGGTCAGTTGGCCCAGACTCTGTATTTTGCCCACAATAAAGGACGGAAATACTATCACACCATTCGCTGATACTTTTTAAGATCATTACTGGCTAATAAAATTGTCGTACCTTGGTTTTGATTCATGCTTGAAAGCAAAGCGGAAAATTTGCAATGCTGTAATGGATTCCAAAGAATTAGTGGGTTCATCCGCAATGTAATGACGAGGTTGATTTCGCCACTGCTGCAGCGATCATCACCTTTTGACCCTTCACCTTCAGTGAGCTCATCTGGATAACTCGCCATAATATCTTGTGGTCTTTAATCCCTACACGGTGCAGTAATTCAATCGCACGACGCTTTTTCCAACCAAACCATTGCCACCAACGGCCTTTAAACGTCCAGTTCGGAATACTTTGGATGAGTTGTTTCCCAATTTTTCGACTTGGATCAAGGCAGCTTAATGGATTTTGGAAAGATCATTGAAATTTCTTTTCCAACGATTTTTCGACGTTGATTTGGTGTCAGTTTAAAGCAATTCAATATCATTAAAAACGAAAAACGGTCAGCGGTGACAATCAGTTGTCTTTTATGGAATTACTGATCACTTTAGCGATTAAACTTTTTGCCGGAGCCCTGATTCACCGACAAGTCCCTAGAATTTCCCCTTCATTAAGCGAAAGATTGACGCCGTCCACAATTTTTATGCGGCCGTTTGGTGTTTGAATTTCAATATTAAGATTGCGAATATCTAACAGCGCCATGGGTTACTCGTAATATTTATTGATTGCTTGACACAATCCGTTAGTAAAAATAATGCTTAATAAAATGGTAAAAATAATAGCAAAACCAGGTAATAAAACAGTCCAAGGCGCAAGATAAATTAACTCTAGTGAGTCTTTTGATCATCGCCCCCCATTCAGGCATTGGGCGTTGCGCACCAGAGAAATAAAAGCTTAGTGCTGTAATATCTAAAATAGCCACAACAAATGCGCGAGCGATTTCTTGCGTATAGATGGCACTAATATTCGAGCAAGATTGTAGTTTTAATAGCTCCCAGTTTGAAATCCCATCTAATCTTAGTAAGAGAACATAGTCTTTCTTCAGCTCTTGTTGAATCGCTTGATAAATGGCATGCACAAAATACGGCAAAATAGCTAATAGGGTAGCAAACATCGCATTCATTAAGCTTGGTTCCATTAACGTGGAAATGATAATGGCAATCAGCAAAATAGGAATCGATAAAAAAGCATCAAAAAAATGACCTAAAAAACGCGCTTTAATCCCGTCAGACATACCCGCAAGAATACCTAGTGCGCCCCCAATAATTGCCACAGCGATAACCACCAAAAGGGATGAACCAAGAGTGTATTGTGTCCCCATGATTAATCGACTGAGTACATCTCGGCCAAGATCGTCCGTGCCAAAGAAAAAGGCGATACGACCTTTTTCTACCCAAGATGGCGGCATCAATTCTTCTCCCACAAACTCCATGCTTTCGCTATAAGGCATGATTAGTTTCGGGAAAATTGCGACCAAAATCAGGATAAAAAATAAATAGAAACTAAATAATGCCACACGATTTTGGCGGAAAAGCAACCAAATTTGAAAGAAGGAGGTGCTTTCGCGAAATTCATCAGGTTCTCTATCTTGCATACCAGCCCTTCTTATTAAATGGATCTAACATAAACATCAGCGACTTGGCTAAGGTATCAATAATGATGATGCAAACACCGATCACTACTACACCAGCCGAAATACTGTTGTAATCTTGTTGGGTTACGGCATCAATCAGCCAACGCCCGATTCCCGGCCAACCTAAAACGTTTTCTACCAACATACATTGTGTTAATACTAAGGTAAATACGCGAGTAAGCTGTGGAATCAATAATGGAAATGTATTACGAAAAACGTAACGTTTTAAAATCGTCCATTTCGACCATCCACGAGTTACAGCCGCTTTTGCATATTCTTGTTGAAGTAAATAATCAGCTCGTTGCTGAATGATTCGGATAAATTCCATTGTCGGCAGAATACAAAGCACTAATGTCGGTAAGCTAAATGCTGTAAAACGTTTTGTACGATTTTTGGTTCGGTAAAGGACATCAACAAACCACATATCAATGCTAGGAAGCCTGTGATAGGTTTGATTTCATAGCAGTAAATTATACTGCCCGATGGCTGCAATCTCCCAGCTTTGAATCGCTGCCACATGAGGTAAAAATCAGGGGCAAACCAGAAAAATGAGAATAGACAAACCAACATTAGAGATACTTTGCAATGCACGTGCACAAGGGCGCTGATTATAGACCGCACTTAATACGCCGAGAGGAATACCTAAGATACAAGCCAATAAAAGTGCGGTAAAACAGAGCTCTAATGTGGGTGGTAATACCGTAAAAATTAAATCTTTTAACGATTCTCCGCCGTTATAGGTAATCCCTAAATCGCCCCTGTAACAATGATGTAAGGTAATGATAATAAGCACTATAAATGTTGATTTGTGACAAGATCAGCATTGAGCGGATCTCGCATTAAAATCACAAAACTTAATACGGATAAAATCAATAATAAAATGCTTACCCAAATGACATAACGAATTGCTGAAAAGAGCATTATTTTTTCTCCTTATTTTTCATGAAATACAAGGTAGAAAAATTGATGCTACCAAATGGGGTCATTTCAATTCCTTTTACATTACCACGTGCGACTAAAAGTCGTTTTACGTTTGCAATTGGCACAATAGGTAATTCGTTTAAAATGAGCTCTTGCGCATTGTTATACGCTTTAGAACGTTCATACAAATGATTGGTGGATAGTGCGCGATCCATCATCTTATCGAATTCAGGGTTACACCAATTGGATAGATTAGTGATTTCCTTTTGTGTATCACAACTTAAAATCGGGCGCATAAAACCGTCAGGATCAAGGTTTCCAGCAAGCCAACCCGTTAAGATTAAATCGTAATCTTCAGTGCCTTTGCGTAATTGTTCGATTAAAAACGTGCGTGTTACTGACCGCACTTTAACATCCACTCCCGCTTTGGCTAAATCCCATTTAATGAGCTCCGCCATTTTAATTGGTGCAGGGTTATATACTTGCTCTTCGTTTATTACCCACATCTTTAACGTGAGTTTTTTATCGCGTAACGTTTTTTCCGCTTCTGAGGGCTGATAATCATAAGAAAAATCAGGCGTATTAATCGCAGAAGCCCAAGAAATATCAGGGATAATGTTATTCGCTACGGTTGCTGTATTGTGGTAAATATTTCGCACAATTCTAAAAAACGGTTTAAGCTTTGCGAAATGGCTTGACGAATAGTTTTATTCTGCATTAATGGCTTTTGGAAATTGAAAGCCAAATAGGCCAAGTTCATTCCATCCGTAGATTGCAGATAGTAGCGATCATCTTTTTCGCTTAACAAACCGAGTTGGCTGACTTCAGGATAAGACGCGATTTGACATTCATTATTAAAGAATTTAATTAAACGCCCTGTGCGATCCGCCGAAAGATCCACAATAATATTTTCAATTTTGGCTTTCTTTTCCCAATAAGCTTCATTGCGTATCAAGCGAACATATTGGTTATAAACGTAATCTTTTACTTGATAAGGCCCCGTGCCAACAGGGTGTGTGTCCAATTGGGTGAGATTATCATCGGCACTTAATTGATACGCATATTCTTGCGAGAAAATAATAGAATATTGACTGGCAAGATGCGACAGAATTGACGCATCGGGTTCAAACAGCTCAATTTTGACCTGATAAGGATTTGTTGCTGTGATGCTTTTAATTTTTTGATTCAGCTTAATACTTTCAAAATACGGAAAGTGTACCTTCTTGGCTTGCTCGTGGAAGATTCTATATTGTGGATTTTTATAAGTTACCACATCATCTGAGAGTGTTGGCAGATAAGTATCATGTCCTAAAACACGATTAATCGAAAAGACCACATCTTCGGCATTAAAGTCACGAGTTGGTGTAAAACCACAGGGTACGATGAAATTTCACCCTTTACGAAGATTAATGAGAATTTGTTTACCATCAGATGAAATGAATAGGATTGTGCTAATACTGGAACAAGTGCAGCACTATGGTCTTTAATATCAAACAATTTGTTATAAATTTGCTCCGTTACTACATTCATACTGGTACCAGCATCGGCAGTTTGCGGGTTAAAGGAAAAACCCGATGCATTCGTGCAGTATGTTAAAGCCGTTTTCTGTCAGCATTTTGGGTATGCTTGGCGCGGCTTTGTGCCAGATTAATGGCTCAACCCACACAATAAAAAACAAAAAGTGACATTTCGACGTAACATAGCTTTATTATTAAAGACCGTTTTGTGATAAATTGAGTGGATTGTAAAATATCTTGGCAAAAATGGCTGGTTATTGGATTTTTAGGATATGTTTAAATCAATTAATCGGGAAATTAATCAAATAATCAATCGTGGATTTGACCGCACTTTACGTTTGGCTGTGACAGGGCTAAGTCGAAGCGGTAAAACAGCCTTTATTACGAGCTTGATTAATCAATTGTTACATATTAATCAAGAGGGAAATGCACATCTTCCTTTATTTGAGGCTGCTCGAAATCAATCTATTTTAGCGGTAAAACGTGTTCCTCAGCAGGATTTAAGTATTCACGTTTTGATTATGAAGCGAATCTCAATGATTTAATGAATAATCCTCCACAATGGTGCCAATCTACTCGAGGCGTGAGTGAAACACGCCTTGCTATTCGTTTTGAACGCCAATCGGGCTTACTTCGCCATTTTAAAGAACGTGGCACATTATACTTGGATATTTTTGATTATCCCTGGTGAATGGCTATTGGATTTACCTTTGCTGAATTTAGATTTTCAACAATGGTCACTTGAACAAGCTAAAATTACATCGGGTATTCGCCAACAGTTTGCGCAAGATTGGTTGGATAAACTGAAAAAAGCTCGACCTAAGTGCGGTCGTCAATGAAGATGTTTTAGCGCAGATTGCAAAATCTTATACCGATTATTTACTTGCCTGCAAAGCAGAAGGAATGCAATTTATTCAACCAGGCCGATTCGTCTTGCCTGGAGAATTAGAAGGTGCACCTGTATTTGCAATTTTTTCCGTTATTGCATTTGTCGGAAGAACAATGGCAAAAACTGAAAAGAGAAGCGAAATCTAATAGCTATTTTGCCGTGTTGAATAAGAGATATGATTATTATCGTAATAAAGGTGGTGAAAGGCTTTTATGAAAATTATTTTTTTCTACTTTTTGATCACTAAGTAATTTTAGCCGATTGCTTAACGCCACTAAATCATAGCCAACAAGCTTTTATCGATATGCAAACAGGGCTTAATCAGCTTTTCAAAAATTTCCATTATGGCAAACGCAATTTACTTAATCGTTTGTTTTCCCCGAATATTGATAAGCTCATGTTTGTGGCAAAAAAGCCGATCATATCACGACAGATCAAATTCAAAACTTAATTAGTCTGATGCGCCAATTGGTACAGAGGGCGGTCGTCATGTTGAATTTGAAGGATTGATACAGAATACACGGCAATGCTGCGATTCGAGCGACAAAACAAGTTTTAGTTAATCAAAATGGTAAACAAATCAAAAGCTATTCAAGGAGTACGTTCTGTAGAATAAAGCAACTGATTACGCTTTTATCGGGATCTGTACCAAGTAAACTACCTAATGCAGAGTTCTGGTCAAAACAATCTTTTGATTTTTGATTCCTTTGAACCTCAAGTTTTACAACAGGGTGAAAGCATTCCCACATTTGAGAATGGATGCGGTATTGCAGTTTTTATTGGCGGATAGGTTTGATTAATTCTCACCAGAGTGATGGAGGAGATCACTCGATTATAGAAAACCATTAATCATGGTTTTATTCAGATGATATTTGCGTAGCCTCAAATACTTGCATATCAGGCTTGGTTGGATTTTGCCAAAATGAAGCTAAATCCCCTTGGTGTGTGAGACCTTCAAAATGATAATTGGCGCGTCCAGCGCGATAACTGCGCCACCATGTGTATTGCTAGGCAGAAATGCTCACTGCTGTGCTATTCAGTTACCAATGCTTTACCGCGACGAAGCAGAACGGGCAATGGCGCATCATGCACATAGAGATAGTCGCCCTTTTAAGTGTGGTATCGGCTGCTCAAATTCTTCGAATAACGGGATCATAATGAATAAAACCTCTATCCATTGGGTGATGCGTTGCACTGACTAGATTGAGATTTGCTAGGTGCTGAATCAGCAGTGTCAGTAGAGACTTCACGCAAGAATGCGCCGACGCTGTTGAAATCACAATGTTACTTTCACTTGGCTGTCATCATAAACTTGCACTGGCACATCAAAGAAATCACCTCATTTCCGTCGACTTTGACTTTTGCAAAGGTACTGAATCTCGCAAGTACAACAAGCGCTTGATGCCTGATGTTACGCAGGGTTTCCAGGCCGTGTGCGATTCAGAGATGCGAGTGATGTTGGTATTTCGGCGATTATCTCGCGCAAAGTAAGCTTTAGTGTCATACGTCGTTGCCGCTTTGCAAGCGGCATGGTAAAACGCTGGCTTCAATTGAAAGCGTGGGCTGGCTGGCTCAAGGTAAAGTCGGCTCAAAGCGGTGGGCAGAATCTGCCTGGCAGAAGAGGAGAACGCATTTACCCTTTGTTTTCGAGGCGTCACACGTAATCAGGACGGAAACAGCCTTTCTTCAACACACCCAGGAAATGGAATCTGTTCATCTTGGTGATATGCGATTTTGTGGTATTTACGGTTGTCGCCAAAGCAAACCATCGCATCAATATTGTGTTGTTATGCAAAAATAGTTGCAGGTAAGGGTAGAACTCACTCACTGAGCCACGATAAGCAATCGTGTTTTCAATCGATGACGGATAAAAATGCTCATCGCCACCGTTAAAATTGATTTTATAAACGGTCCTTGTCCCACTAACCAAGCAGAAAGATCGGCATGGCCGATCGGCCTGCAAAAGCAAGATCACGGAAGTTTGGGCTAGTCATCTAAATAATGTTTCATTTCTAAAACCGTTATTCATTATAGTAAAATCAAAGGATATTTTACCTGATTTTTAAGATATGCGCAATGCGCACTAAATGCTGCAATTTGCCATATTGTTTTAGCTAGCCAATGGCGATGAATGCCACTGTGATTAAGCGCTAAACGCTGTAGCTAAAATTTCAATCGCTGTTTGAGCATTGGTTAGCTCACCCGTATTCGGATTGACATATTGTGGATAATGACCACTGTGCCAGCAATAAGTTCTAACAATGAAAAGTTTTTCGATTGCGGCGGTTAAAAGAGCGGTGATCAATGGTCAACCTCGGTGGCTATAAAACGGTAAACCATAGCAATGTACAGTTTTGTTTCTAGCAAAGGCTTCCAGCCAGCGAAGAGATGTCATGGTGTGCATTCATCCATCGGCATTGATGCAGTCAAGTACGTTTTCTGTTTTTGCAATTTTGATCCCGCTAATTTGACCGCTCGGTATATCTGCATGACCAATGCGGTTACCGCTTACAACATCGGGTGCTGAAAAGCTGATAAACGATATAAGCTTCGGGTTTGCTGCGTACTGTTTTTAATAAATCTAAATTAGTGCGAATATTCGGGGAGCCGGTCTCGAATAGAGACATCATCTTCGACCTCTACCACTACCAAATTTTCTTTTGTCTGTATTGATGAAAATGTACCTTCTGACCATTATATTTACCGATATGTTGCGATACCAACGCATGTTGTAGCTGCTGGCGTCTATTAAATCCGCTGATAGGTGTTGATGCTGCAAAATCTCTTCTGAGGAAGGGCTTTCTGCATTGAAATAAATGCCCTAAATCGTGCACACTAAAAAGAGTGGTGCAACCAAGTTTGAACCCAAAGCCCAACAGAACGAATAAAAGCCATCTTCCATTCTGAGTACACGTTAATATTATGCGCTTCAGCATAATTTAGCGCAACTTCTACCCCGTTCCCCACAGTAACAAGCGGTCATGTGAATGTTTACCACTGAGTTTGCCCCATCTTTAACAAAATGTAGCTTGCAACTTGGTAAACGGAAAAACGGTTTAATAACCGCACGTTTCACGACGACATTCCAACGCAATAGAGATTGCCTTGCAGCGCAAATTAAGTGCTTTGGTGTGAATGATGGTTGATTACATCAAAAATTGTTCAGCCTTGCCGGTATTCGGATTCAAATAACGCGGTATGTTGAAAATATGCCGCATAAAACGGTTAATAAAAGCGACCGCACTTTACGGCGATCACTTTGTGCATAGGCTTTAGCATTCGGATGACGATCATCCGTCACGCCCCATGCCAAACCACTATACGCCAAAAGTACCCTGGTTTACCCACTAATAATGCTTCATCCCATTTGAGAGGTAACAGCAATATACTCTCATGGCTTTAATCAGCGAAATCGGATTGACGGGATCACTAAAAAATGCACGTTGCTTGATAATTTTCATTTGGCGATAACCCTGCTTTTTACCACTTAATATACATCAGGATGGGTTTTCACTAAAATTTGTGTGTGTGGAGTTTTCTGCAATGGCAGCTTGCAACATTTGCGCAAAATGCTCGGCATCAGCTTTGACCATATTTCACTGCCATATCGCCAAAGGTTTGATCGATGACAAAGCACTAACGGCTCATCACCTTCTTTCTCATAATCCACTAATGTTTGGTTATATTTTGATAGTTGATGCGTCACAATTTGTGACTAGCTTTTTCCGCTAAAAACCTCATCACATTCACCGCCAGAACAAAGCTGTTCAATGTTGAGGGACGAGTCGTGTCGTAATAGATACTAATTTATCCACGACCATGAAAGTGGTGATAACCATCAACCTCAGACCAAGAGAACGTAAAAAGCTGCTTAAGGCGATAAACGGTAAGATTATGTTGCTGTGCGTATGCGTGATTTTTCGTGAAAGGACGCAGCCTCAACCCAGTACAGAATCAGCCTCGGCACAGAAAAATGCGCGCGAAAGCCAAGTCCTCATTAGGAAAAATGAGGCTAAATGCGGAATGATTCCGTGCGAGAAAATCAGTGCAGTTGGCATGGTTGTTTAATTTCTTAGGGTTATGTGTTACTTGCTGAAAATTATTATAAATCTAGATTTTTGAAAGAAGACACGATTTTTAGAAATATCCAACGTAATTTTTGCTAAATAAAAGTAATGGGAAAGATAAACTTTTCCCATAGTCATTTAAAAATCAAGAATGAGTGTCTTTAATTTTGTAATCTAGCAATAGATTATTAATTATTACTCAGCTAAAATAGTTTGTTTTTGAGGCAACTTGTGGGTGATATCACTGGGTCATTGTATTCTATGATTTTTGGAGTTCTGGGATTCTAGCTTCAAATTAGCGATATCTGAGTAAAATTCAGAATTCTTTGATGTACAAATTACAGCATCATTTTTACCCGTTTTTGAATAGTTAAGAAACTTTCTTTGATATCTTTAGCTAGTACTTTAAATACAATGGATCTTTACTGTATATTCTTCTGAGCCTAAATGAGATCAATCGGAATAAGTCTTATAATTACCCAATAATGCATGATATAGCTCCCGTTCACCAGATGAAGCGCCCTAATGATAATTTTATCTCTCATTTATCTCATATAGAGAGCTAGACTTTTGATGAAATGGATGTCTTTTCTACGATGTGTCGAATTTTTGTATTTAAGCCATGACAACCAAAATGCCCCACCCTAAATCAGCAATTCTTACTATATATGTATTCGGTAGTAATGTGTTACAGTAAATGGATAAGAGTGTGTAATAACGCTCTAATGGTTTCATTAGATTTATTTGTGTGATAATCAAAAAGATCTAATGTGAGTGTTTAATTTAGGTTTTCTCGATTAGATAACATTATTTAAGCAATCAAATGTTTCAGGAAATACGGTAGTAATTCATCGTATTTCTCACTCTCTATTTTCTTGAAAACAGTAGTGCTAATAAATATATTCTGTAGCAATAAAACCATTATTACATAGTTTATAAACTACATTATTAAGATTGTTGTCTCTAGCGTAAGAAAGGACCATTTGCTTTAATTCCTATGTGTATTAGAGTTTAATAATTTATCTAATAGAATCATCTAACAAATCTATATTAATAATAGGCTCTATTGATTGAGTTTGTTTTAGGTAATTGTATGTCTTTATTAAAATTTCAGTGAAAATAGGTTGATAATTACTATCACATGAAAATGAAAATTATTCTCTGATACAGAGATATTAAATTATGGATAACAAGTCTTAATAAAATCAAAGTATTGCTTATATATATCTCTGAAAGAGTAATTTGATTTACTCTCATTTCTTAGAAAGAAAGGTTATCTTCTTATAGCTAATATTGGCTAAGACCAATGATCATGAACAAGAAAATCAGCATCTTTGATTATTATAAATCCAATCATTAATTTCGTTTTGGAATATTTTGCATTTATTAATATTTCTTGTTGTATTTCAACAGTGTTTTCATTATTTGAAATTTCCATTTTGGTATTGTTCTAAAAGCGTTTTCTTTGTCTGCTTGCATATCGTTGTAACAGGAATATTCTCAGTATGAATAAACTCTGAGAAGAATCATATGGCTGAGTAAGACAGCAGATAAATATGTTTTCATTTCTTCAGTCAGCTTTCTTCATTGGCTGTGTAGACAAATAAGTCTCGACACGACACCTGCTACTTTCTTTTTAAAGCGACAACGGCAGTATTTTTAAAGATAATGCTTTGAATTAAGCACTTTTTCTTTCAATTTCTGATAATTCAATACGATAGCCATTGAAATTTTTATCTGTTCATCCTTGCCCTAGAACATAGAAGACTCCATCTTTACTGAAACCATGAGTCGCCAGTTCTATAGTTCTTTCACCATTTTCATTAATAAATAAAGCATTCATTATTTTTGGCTCATTATTGAGGTATCCTCTCATGACATGAATACTGCTATTAGCATTTCATCTATTCACATATGCAATTTAGCATTTAGCACTTCACGTCAACAGGAAGTTCCTCCTGTTCTAAAAGCATTTCAGGTGTAATATCAATATGGTTGTTGCAACGGTTGCTTCAGTTGCTATATAGTTAATGATTCTAGCATCTGGGAATTTTGGAAAAAGCATATTCACAACAGGTTTTCCTAATTTTTCTCCACAGAATAGAAATTCTTTAATAGAAGGAAGATTCTCCTGATTAAACTTAGGATTAAGAACTTGTTGCATTGCAAAAAGAAGGCGTTGATACCCAAGTTGAGATCTGTTCTTTGCGATATAATCGCACCAGCTAGAAAGGTTAGTTAAGTCTTCTCGGCTACTTAAAACAATTTTCCGCCGTAAGCAGGTTGCCAAAATTTCATACATAGAAAAGATCGAAAGCAAAGGTGCTTGATTCATAAAAGCAGTTTTGAGATGACAGTTTTTAATTGAGATGTCATCCATTTCTATTAAATTGAAAGTAGCTTCTCTCCGATTTGAACTCCTTTTGGTTGTCCGGTTGTACCTGATGTAAAAGATAATATAGCTAAGTCTTTTTCAGATAATTCGATTGAATCATCAGTTACTTTCGAATTGACTTCCTTGGCAATGATAGATAATTTTGCCTTAGACATATCAAATGTAGTCTAAGCGACTTTTTGGATCAAATGTTATCAACAGGAATGAAAGGATTTTTGTGTAATAAACAAGCATAAATTGCTATAACGAAATCGATCTCTTTATGCCATATATCACTAATGGGAATGTTATTATTTTTATTAAGAGAAGAGTATCTCAATAAAATTTTTAATTCTGCTTTGTAAATCATTCCATGTATAACTTTCCTTAGAATTTACAAGAGCAATGCCTTGCGTGTTTTCTAGGCGATGGTTTAGAATTCTTCAAATTAGAGAAATCATTAATTGTTTTCCATTGGATACCCTTATTTTTTCATGTTTTCTACGTATTCAATAATTGTAGATGAATTGCTCATATTTCCACGATTTCCTCAAAGGGAATCTCTACATGGAATGTTTCTTTCAATTGCAGCACTAAATCCATTACACTTACAGAGTCTAGTAATCCTGATGAAAGTATCTTCAGAACTCAGAAACATCTTTCTGCACGATTTGAGAGATAGTTGTCACTTGTTTAGATGTAGACATGCTAGCTCCTATTTTGGGTTATGAAAAATATATTATTGTGTTAAATATATTGCACAGTTATGATTGACTTTCTAAGCATATTTGTAAGTAATTCGATGTTGTTATCAGCATGCTCAGCAGCTAATTTCCAATAAAAATGAACTTTCTTTTTCATCTATTTTTCCAAATAGAGAATTTTGCTATCTAATTTACCTAATTTGAAAAGCGAAAATACATACTGCGTATGCAGAGACTCTTCTTTCAAAATATCGTCGTTTTCCAGAAGAGATTATATCTTGCCATTTATTTTCATTTAATAAAATTTTTGACTTTAAAAATTAATCAAAGGCATATTATTTTTGCATGGTTATCCACTGATCTAATAAATAATTAACCTTTTTATGGTTGTTTTCAATTCCTTGTAGATAGTCTATATATAGATCCGATGGCATTAAGATAATATGCCTCTTCTCCAAAAGCCTTATCCAGTTGGTCAACTAGTTTTTGCTTTATTATTATTTATCTTGGCTAATGCTGGCTATTGCTATGCGGCATTCCGGATCATTTCGTGTATGTTTTCGCAGCCGACAAGGTATTGATTAGCAGCTCTCAAGTTTAAAAATATCCATGCTCGATTAGAAGCAAATAATTCTAACTTGTAAAACATAGATTCTGGAATCTATTTTCTTTTCTTTCAAGTAGTGAGATCAATTAATGATAATGCCGAAATTTCAATCATTGGCTAAAACTTTCTTTGGCTACTGTCGCTAGTTGCTTGTACTTCATTAATCTCGGTTTTGGCAAGTTCACCTTCATTGTCTTTTTGTTAATGGATGACTTGAATCCTTGAAAGATGTAGCATAACTAAGCATAGATTTGATTTTCTTCAGGAAGATGCTCTGTAAAGTAGATACTGCTTTGCATGTATCTCCTCTGTTGTAAATCTACCTCAGTTCAAGCCAAAATTCTTTCTTCTGCAGTATGATTGTTAAGAATATAAAAGCTTTAGTGCTAACTAATTTATTTTGTGTTTAGGTAGCGCATTCATATGGGTTTGTTGTACAAAGTGAGATAATCAACGCCTTTTGATTAATATATTGGAACAGCGTTTGCGTCTCTTTTCTATACTCAGGTACTTTTGCTATTCTGAACAGATATTGTGTCTTCAATTAACATATTTAGGTTCAAAGAAGATGAATCTTTCTCATTTAAGTCAGTGATGGCCCTCATACACACACGTTGGCAATTTTTACCATCTCTAAAAGGAAACGCGTGTCATTTAAACTATCTTAAGATATTTACCGCTTGGTTTTCCTTTTCCTCAATTAGTAAATGAGAGAGATCGTCTCAATTCAGATAATTATTAACAACATCTCCAGCCATTTTCTTCATAAAGAAATAACCTCTTTTATAAGTATGTGAACCTGAAAATACAGCATCTGCATCAAATTGGTAGTAATAACACTTTATCTAAATAAGCAAAATCCGATGCAACAGATGAATAATCAGTAATTAAAACTAGTGCATTTGGACAGATTGAAACATTTCCATGAGTAGTGTCAAACGTCAATATACTCAGGAATATCAAATTCTTTTAGATGCTCTTGCATATTTGGATATGGAGCAAGATGTGAATTTATATCCAGTATTTTTGGGACACATTTTTATCACTTTCTGACATTTCAAAATGCTTGCACAATGAATTGCATATTCTGCTTTCCATAAATTGAGGAGTTATGGGATCGCTTATTGCCCTCTAAAATTTTACTCTACAATATTATTACGCCAAGTTGGCATAATTAAGACGCGTTTTTGAATCATGTGTTTTTAGCTAATAATGCATCATGTCTAGGAAACCGGTTAAAATTACTTCTTTATCTGTAGTTATAAAGGAGAATGATTTCCTCCTAATAGAGTTGTACTCGTCTTGTGTTGCTATGCACAAATAAAGACATATCTTGATGTTTCAGCCAAGAAGAAAGATCGCCCTTTTGTTATACCATGTTGTAAAATACATAATCTTTATCCATTAAAGAGTTATCTTTAAAATAATGTACGTATCCATCAATATGGCTACCTAATGATTTTTCACACTTACGTGCACAAATATCTTCAAATTTTTGCTGCCAAACCTAAAAGGTTGAATCCTTCTTTTTCTAATCGTCTCGCAATCGTGAGAATCACGGCTTTTAGAAAGCAAAAATAGTATACTTTGAGATGGATTATTTTTCATGACGTAACGATATAAATGCTCAGCGTGTCATCAGCTTGATTGTTTCTATCAATAAAAATCCAGTCTTTGAGTTGCTTTTTAGTAGAGTGTTACAAAGTAATTCTTCACAGTTGAACAATTTAATTCATTGTGATGTTTACCTGCCTAGAAAGTTGCAGCTAATCTGTTATTGATTTTTACTTGTAATTTAGCTCCTTCAGTACAAGGTATCCATACCCTATAGTCTTTGTAGAATAAAGGAGTCTAAAAGTGATAATTCACTAGTTTTTATACTTGCAGTAAGCATTCTTTGTATTTAAAAGGTATTCTTCAAAGCAATCTGATGTTGAAAAGAAGCTAACCACATCTGATCTTTCTGAATATCATATCTCAATGTAAACAATTTGATTGGTAGGTTCAGATTTCTTAAACTAACCCTTAAAACCAACTTTATGGAAGAACCATGCGCCACTAGATTAAATGCTTCGATTACCTTATTATCAATTCTTTAAATATACTGCGAAAACGAGCGATTTAAATTTTCTCTTTTCTTCATCATTGTTAAATGTGACAGATTTGATTCATTGTGATGACGTACCATCAGTACCAATATAAATGGTATAGTGCGGTTCTTTTGAATATATTCAGGGACATAGCCAAAAAGTCTGCATCATTAAGTATTTTAAAGACCAGCTTCTTCTAATACTCTGAGTAAACAGATTTGTATTGAGACCAAGCTCCATCTAGAGTTGTGCTACCATCAGCTCTTTTTCTGTAATAATAGCTAATGTTAAACAAAACTTGTATATTTATTTTTATTACTTAGAAGGTAGTCTATAACAAATTTCGCATCTTCGAGCTTGGTTTCATTTTTCATCAAATCTAACACTTCCAATATCGCTAGATTTAAAGAAAGCAGTACTCTGCTGGACAATTGGAGTTTTATCTTTTTAGATCGGAGATAGAGTAACGCTACGATTCCCTTTGTTAAAACGGTATTTAAGGGGGTGCGTATCTTTACACATATCTTTATCTTCAAAATAGAAAAACAAGAGGGGCAAGCTGTAGCGAAACATCTCTCTGATTCTGATATTTGTTTATCGACTCCAGAAAAATGGTTTTACTACCAAAATCATCAGGGTCAATGAAAGTAACCCATTCGGTTTGAACGTGCTCAATCCTTAACATTTCTTGCAGAAGCCTGACCACCATTTTCTTTATAGATGTATGCTGGATATTTTAGGATCTGTTGCGCTGCCATAATAATCTTGAGCTGAGTCATCTGCTGAGGCCATCTATCTACAGATAATAAATATATTATTTTAAAGTTTAATGACGTTGAGTAGTAATACTAGAGAAATATTCATCAAGATATTTTCTGTATTATAAATAGCAGAAAATTATTGTAAATCGAGTATTTCCTTTGTAGAGATGATGGTATATATATAAGTTTAACAGAAATTCTTTAAAGTCCCTTATCATCATAATTTAGGATCTCTCAGTAGTTTCTTTAAGTTTTCTATTGGATTTTGTTCATAAATCTTATCCTATTTTGTATTATGCTTCTCAAAACTTTTGCTAATTGTTCCACTATACTTGATATGTGTTGTTTCCATTAAAATCATTAGCACAAAAAGAGTGGTTGATTTGATGAATGTTTTTCTTTAGTAACTTTTTATACTGTGCCTTAGCATTTGCGGAGCGAATATTAAAGTAATAGCAAATTTCAGGTGTAAGACACTTTTCCCTTCTAAATACATGGCATAGGTACAGAAGGAGAATTAAGATCGTTTTACCCCTAAATCTATTTTGATAAAAGTTTTCAATCTCTTTCAAACACACTCCTTTTTCAAAAACACTTTTCTTTGAGTGGAATATAGAATGAATGAGCGGTGTTTGTACGTTTAATTCTTTGTCCATACAGTTTTCTCAATAATCTTCTTGAATTCATCGAAGCGAGCAATGTTAGCATGTTCCTGCAGTACATTTTATCTAGATTTTTGATGGACAGAAAAATAGACGTAACCATTAGGTTTAAAAAGATTCTTCTGTAAAGGGCTTTAGCCACAACACATCATCATTAAAATAAATAAAATGTCACTTAGGTTTTGGAATCTTATGTAGATTAGCTTCAATAACATGTGAATTAAATGTGGGAAGATAATCTTTGCTCTAATGATCTCACGATGATCCACAATTTTAATTTGGGGATCTTCATTATAGCCAATGGTATTTGATTATCTGTTACAGATAAACATGTATCGTACCCAGGTGGAATTTTGTACTTTTGACAGAGTAAAATAGCTCGTTATGTTCCTCAAATCTGGCTTCATCTTTTGCGTAAAGTGCACAGTTGTTTGCTAGTTTCTGAATAGTGCTCGTTTCTTTTCTCTGCCATTTTTCATCTTTATCATTAACCCATGTGAAAACTGACATCAATGGGTATTGATGTGTTCGATTATGATCTGGTTTTCCAGATTTTCTTGATGAGAGAGAACAGCCTCGTTCATTCTAATTTTTAATTCCTTGTTCATTATTTATAATAGGTATTTATTATTCAATGCGTCACGAAAAATATGTGTGGTTTCGTAACAAATTTTTAGTTTTTCATATTAATATAACTTACTAATTATATTTAATATTATTAAACTCTAATATATAGTTAGAATCATTATTAGCTTTTACTGCTTGTACTGTAGCTTGGATCAGCTTAGACGCTCAATCTTAGCCCTATGTTTGGTATGAGTTGTCAGTACTGAGTAAATTAAAGTAAAATTTTGTGTCATTATAGTAACTATTAAAAATGACAAAAATTATGAATCAGGTTAATTAAAAAAGGGTGAATAACATTTTCATTCCTGATTGAATAAATGTTATACTCAATAGAATTATCTACGAATATGCGAAAATGATTTAGTGCAGTATTTATCAAATCTTGACGTTTTTGATTCTAATCATGAGATGAGATATTCAATGTAAAAATTATCCATTAAAAGCGGTCAGCCGCATTGATGTGTGGATTTTCCGCTTGTTCTTCGCTACCCACTTCAGGACCAAGTCATTCCAGCAGTGATACGTTCAAGGGGCTGATGCATCGAATTAGCTGCAAAGTTAATGTCGTTGAGTTAAATGAATTGCTCGTGCAACAAAATGTACATGGCTACAACAAAGTCAACGCTTTGTGGTTTGCAGATGTGTCTGTAGCAGCGGTTAGGTGGTGCTGTAAAATGTGGGGATGTATTAGAGATTTCCATTTGGGAAGCTCCTCCAGCAGTATTATTTGCACAACCTTTAGTAGTGAAGGACAGGTAGTGGTCATGTACACAATTACCTTCACAAATCGTGAATAAAAATGGTACGGGTAACACGTCCATTTGTAGGAAAGATCAGTGTCGCAGGTACACCAGAGGCTATTCAAGCTCAAATTGGCAAGCCTTAGACGTAAAGCAAAACCAACCTCAAGCAGTGGTTAAAATTGCGACAATAATTCATCAGATGTTACTATATTCGTCACGGTAGTACTGTGCATGCCATTAACTGCAAATGATGAACGTGTTTTAGATGCGGTGGCTGCGGTAGGTGGAACAACAGAAAATATTGAAGATGTGACTGTTCAGCTTACGCGAGAAAACTCAAGTGAAAACATTGGCATTTGGAAACCTTAATTGCTGATCCTGCAAAATATTGCATTACGTGCAGAGATGTGGTTTCACTTTAAATACGCCATATAAATTCACAGGGCTAGGCGCTGCAGGTACAAACCAACAGTTACGTTTTTCTAGCAGTGGTATTACGCTTGCTGAAGCGATTGGTAAAATGGGCGGTTTGATTGATACGTGTCTGACCCGCGAGGTGTCTTTGTATTCCGTTATATGCCGTTTGCACAGTTAGAACTCTAAAAGCACAGCAAGAATGGCCACTAAGGGGTATGGTAAGTGGCATGGAGAGTGCCAACCGTATACCGTGCGAATTTATTACAACCGGAAACCATGTTTTTATTACAACGTTTCTATCCAAGATAAAGATATTGTATATGTGTCGAATGCACCGCTTTCAGAATTCCAAAAATTCTTGAGAATGATTTTCTCGATTACCTCGCCGGTAACGAGTACGACCAATACGATCAGAAGTTATTAATTTAAGGGGATAACATGACAACCGAAAATCCGGCAGTGCCGACGAAAAAGAAGAAATCATTCTGGAAGAAAATGAAGCCACTTTTAAGTCTAACAGTGTTGATTCCAACTGCTCGACTGTATGATGGACTGTTTGCGTCCGATATTTTAGTGTGTCAGAATCAAGCTTTGTTGTGCGTTCTCCGCATAGCCAATCTTCTTTAAGTGGCGTTGGAGCATTATTACAAAGTACAGGTTTTTCACGTTCACAAGATGATACTTATTCCGTACAAGAGTACATGCGTTCACGTACAGCATTAGCTGAGTTAGAGCTAAAACTTACCCCTTCGTACTTTTTATTCAGAAAAAGGGGATTTATTAAGTCCGCTTTAATGGGTTTGGATTCACTGATACTCAGGGCATTCTATCGTTATTTTTAGAGAGCGTTTGAGTGTTGATGTGAGATTCTATTTCTGGTATTGCGACATGTGCAGTGCGTGCTTTTGATGCTGAAGTGTTATCAATCCATGAACGCTTACTTAAAGAAGGTGAATCATTAATCAATCGATTAAATGAGCGCGCAAGAAAAGATACTATTGAGTTTGCTGAACAAGCCGTTGTTGAAGCAGAGAAAAATGTAAATGAAACTGCACAAGCCTTAAGTCAGTACCGTATCAAAAATAAAATTTTTGAGTTTACCGGCTCAATCTGGCGTGCAAATGTCATTAATTTCAACGTTGAAAAGTGAATTGATTCGAGTTGAAACTCAACTAGCTCAATTAGTTTCGATTACACCTGATAACCCGCAAGTTCCCGCATTGCAAATGCGTCAAAAAAGTTTGAAAAAAGAAATTGATGAACAGATTCGTCACTTATCAGGGAATGGTAATTCTGCTGCAACACAAGCAGCAGATTATCAACGTTTAGTATTGGACAATGAGCTAGCACAACAGCAACTTACTGCAGCAATGACTGCTTTTGCAAAATACGCTGGTGAGGCTGATCGCCAACAACTTTGTTTGAAGTCATTAGCCAGCCAGCAAAGCCAGACTGGGCGTTAGAGCCGAGTCGTATCTATATATTATTGCGACCTTTATTATTGGTTTATATGTGTTATATGGTGTGTTGAGCTTACTCATCGCGAGCATAAGAGAGCATAAAAACTAATGCAATATGGTCGATCAAACAACATTTTAAACAGTCATTAGCTATTCAAGGACGGGTGATTAACGCGTTACTCGTGCGTGAAATAATCACTCGTTATGGGCGTCAAAATATTGGCTTGTAGCTGTTGTTGAGCCTTTTGCTTATGACTATAGTGATGATATGGAAATTTATTCGTGCGGATAAATTTTCTACTTTTAAATATGATTGCTTTTTGTCATGACAGGCTATCAATGGCGATGATGTGGCGAAATGCTTCTAATCGAGACTATTGGTTCGATTTCTGCAAACTTGAGTTTGCTTTATCACCGAAATGTTCGAGTGCTAGATACCATTTTTACTCGCGTATTGCTTGAGATTGCAGGTGCTTCGATTGCTCAAATTCTTTTATGACAATCTTAGTGATGATTGGTTGGATTGATGCACCACATGATGTGTTTATATGCTCATGGCGTGGTTTTCTCATGGCTATGTTTGCTTTTTGGTTTTAGGCCTAATTGTTTGTGCTGTTGCTCAACAATTTGATGCATTTGGTAAAATTTGAGAACCTTAAGTTTCGTATTGTTACCAATTTCTGGTGCATTTTTCTTTGTTCACAACCTTCCATCACAGGCTCAATCTATCGCACTTTGGCTTCCAATGATTCATGGCACAGAAATGTTTCGTCATGGCTACTTTGGAGATACGGTAGTTACTTATGAGAGTATCGGATTTTTAGTTGTAAGTGATTTGGCTTTATTGCTAATTGGCTTGGTGATGGTTAAAAACTTCAGTAAAGGAATTGAGCCGCAATGATTCGTGTGAATAATGTGTGTAAAAAGTATCACACTAATAACGGTTGGAAAACGGTATTAAAAGATATCAATTTTGAGCTGAAAAAAGGTGAAAAAATTGGGATCCTAGAGTCGGAATGGTGCGGGAAAAATCAACCTCATCCGCTTGATTAGTGGCGTTGAACCACCAACAAGCGGTACCATTGAGCGATCAATGAGTATTTCTTGGCCATTAGCTTTTAGTGGCGCATTTCAGGGGAGCTTAACCGGTATGGATAATCTGCGTTTTATCTGCCGTTTATATGATGTTGATCCTGAATATGTCACTCGTTTTACAAAAGAATTTTCTGAATTAGGCGATTATCTGTATGGGCCAGTAAAAGAAAATATTCTTCTGGGATAAGCTCGACTCGCATTTGCTCTTTCTCTTTCTGTTGAATTTGATTGCTACTTAATTGATGAAGTTATTGCGGTAGGGGATTCGCGATTTGCAGAGAAATGTAAGTATGAGTTATTTGAAAAGCGCAAAGATCGTTCTATCATTTTGGTTTCACACAGTCCAAGTGCAATGAGAGCTTATTGTGATAATGCGGTGAGTATTGGAAAATGGTATCATGCATCATTTTGAAGATATGGATAAAGCATATCAATACTACAATGAAACGTAAAAATAATTAATAATCAGTACCTTTTAATTTTTGATTAATAGGAAAAATTAAATCAATTTAATCGTTAAATTCTTAATATAAACCACTATTTTTATTGGTATTTAGGTAGAATTAATTTGAGTCTTTCTAAAAGTAAAGGAGCTTATGATGAAAATGAAAACTCTCTTAGCATTAGCAATCAGCGGAATTTGTGCTGCTGGCGTGGCAAATGCACATGACCATATAGCAAAACCAGCAGGTCCTTCAATCGAAGTAAAAGTACAACAATTAGATCCTGCAAATGGTAACAAAGATGTAGGGACTGTAACTATTACTGAATCAAATTATGGTTTAGTATTTACCCAAATCTACAAGGTTTAGCTGAAGGTTTACATGGTTTCCATTCCATGAAAAATCCCAAGCTGTGATCCAAAAGAAAAAGACGGTAAATTAACCGCAGGTTTAGCGGCTGGCGGTCACTGGGATCCTAAAGGTGCAAAACAACACGGTTACCCATGGCAAGATGATGCTCACTTAGGTGACTTACCGGCTTTAACTGTATTACATGATGGTACAGCAACTAACCCTGTTTTAGCGCCACGTCTTAAAAAATTAGATGAAGTTCGTGGTCACTCTATTATGATTCACGCTGGTGGTGATAACCACTCAGATCATCCAGCTCCACTTGGCGGTGGCGGCCCACGTATGGCATGTGGCGTGATTAAATAAGTCGATTGTCTAAAGATAAAAAGTGCGGTCAATTTTTGACCGCACTTTGTGCTTTAAACTCAATGCAACATCATATCTAGCCATTAGAAGTGGCTTGGAACATAGCTCAAAGTAGTCATATATTTAATAATGACTCTATGTATCGGAGGAGCATTGAAAACTAAGCTATTACTTCAGTATCTTATATTTTGGGTAATTATATTTATTATTTGTTTTACATTTTTTTACGTTAGTGTTTAGTTTATTTGAGCTGCTTCTAAAGCTTGATAGTTATTCTTTTCTGATTTTTAAGAAAATGGCATCTTTTTTGGTTAAATGGCTCTGCTGCAATGGCGACTTTAGTTTTGATAATTGAAGCTAGAAATAAGCGATGGTAATCTCGTCAAATATTTCAAACAAGTACGCAGTTTAAAAAGTATTGGGATAGCTGGATATTTGAGTAGAATGTAATTTTAAATGTCCAGATATAAAGTGCAGTCAATTTTAATGAGTTTAAAACTTCCCAAAATTGATCGCACTTTTATTTTCTAGCGCTTTTACTTAACTACTTCCGCCGTATATTTCCAATTTATGAATCGCATGAATCAATTGCTCATCAGAAACTTTTCGGATCTTCTACAACAGTCACAGTTCTATCTTTAATGGAGGCTTTTAGTGGAAATCACGCCATCAATATTACGTAATTCTTTATTCACCAAATAAGCAAAGCTGGCAGTTCATTTCATTCACTTTTAGCACAACTTGTTTTGTTTCTTCCGCCTGAGCGAAAGAGAAGATGAATAATGAAAAGCAAAAGTGCGGTCGTTAATTTCTTCATTTTTTGTTCCTAATTAGAAAGCTCTAAAATCCACGGTAAAATGGTTGGATAAGTTAAGAAAAAGAGCATGACGATAAATACAATCCAATACAAAACAATGAGCTTTTACGGAAATGTATTTGCTGCAAATGATTTTTTTGGAAAACATCAACAACCAAAAAGCCGTAGCAAAGGCGCATAATGAAACGATAAGCATCGGAATGCGTAAATAATCATATTCACCTCAAGCCAATCAACCACGTGGATGACACGCCAAATACTAAATAGATTAAAGGCGCAATGCAGCACAAGGTTGATGCCACCGCAGCACTTAGCGCGGTGGCAATCGCAACCCAAAAAGATTTATTAGAGCTTTTTAGAGACGTAGTCATATTTAAATTCTTTCGGGTCAAAGGAATTTAACGGGATCACCACCCATTTCAGCATACGGATAGCCGAAAGTTGTTGAGTGGAGCAAGTTCTGGTTGTGGATATAAATCGAAGTCACGAGCATGGTTAAAGCCAACCCAGTTTGCTTCCCAGTTACCGAATAAGTATTTGGCAACGGCTTGTATCCTTATCGTCAACAGATTTTTTCTCTGCTAAACGCATTTTTGCCACGTCTGCAGAATCAACAGGCACCCAGCCGAATCCAGCTAGATAGAACTCAGCACGACAATGCTGACCACCGCTTACATTTGCTACGCCATGTTCGTCCGCACTACCGAATGCACCTTTGGAATATTTGCCCATTTTATCCGCTGCACCTAAACGAATACCAAAAATTTCACGAGCAGGAATACCGCTGGCACGAGCAATGCAACGAAAACAGAGTTAATATCGGTACATTTGCCTTTTAACACACCAGTGGTCAGAATTTTTTCTACATCACCATCGCCACAGCCTAAAACAGAATTATCACGTTCCATATTGTTGACGATCCATTGGTGAATCAACTCTGCTTTTTTCAATGGATTAGTTTCAGTGCCCACAATTTTATCGGCGAACTGTTTCACAATACCATCTGTTTTAATATGTTGAGTCGGTTTTAAATATTCTTGTACATCAACAGAATAGTGAACATCTTTTGGTGGCTTGTAATTTTCTAATGCACCTTTAACCATTGGTTCGCGATCTTTGGTTTCAATCACCATTGTGATTTTTAAATCGCGTTTTTGTGCATCTTTATCCCAGGTCGCAAAGAGCGTTTTCGCACCATATTTGTTGTTTTCTGTCACATAGGCATCCAAATAGTTACCTTCAAAATGGATAGATTTTACCTGTTGATACTCGCCATTAAATGGTAAAGGCACCCACAGATTCGCTTGTCCTTGCGAACCTTTTGGCGCAACTAAATCATAAGTTTGAGTGAATTCATACAGATGAGAATCGGTATTGTAGTTTGGAATGTCGGTATTGGCGTAAGCTCATGGAACATGCGGAGAGCACCGCAGTGGCGATAAGTTTCTTCATGAAAAAGATCCTTCTAGTTAGTTAACAGTTAAAACTTAACACATTAGATAAACTAATTGTGGACATGACTATAGTAGCTCATTTTATTTTTCTAGTCAATATTGCTTTTTATTTCAGCCATTTAAGATTTGCTAAAGAAATTTGAAGTAAAAATACCGTTTCTATTTTTTATTGGAAAGAATAATGACAAAACAAATTTTCACACAATCCCAACAACCCAGAAGAGGAAGAAATTCTGCCTAAGAGAATTTTATAATGTTGAAACAACCATCGATAATGAACCTTTAGAAGGGAGTTGTTGGACGAGCAATTTGAGCAAATTGTGAAGCCTAAATCGAGTGGTTGGAAAAACCGCTGAAAATTGACCGCACTTTTTATTTTTTTAGGGGCGACGGTTGCGCAATCTGTTCAATGGATTTTGGGATAGTTATCAAAAATCAACAATGGATTTACCTTTGCTTTTTGCCTTGGTGAGTTTTGTTGTGGTGATGTTTGGTTTATCTGAAATCATCGCAGAATGGCGACGTTTGGTGAAACTCAAAAAGCGTTTGAATTTACAAGAACAAAGTCAGCGATTAATAGGTGAAAGTGCGGTTAAAAATCATCAAGTTTTTCTGAACAGGATAGCGAGAAAGGAAAAGCCTTGTGTTTATCGATTGCCGATACCTTTAAAATTGGATTCGCAACATCCCTCAATTGTCCAATGGGAAAAACAGCTGAATGAAAGTTATTCTGCTCGTGAAGTCAGCCCATTTATTTAGTAAGACAGTGTTACGAGTCTTTTTGATAACAAAAGCGAAAAACTGATTACGAAAAATGGCAGCAGAATCCGCAGTGATTGTGGCAATTAGTCCCTTTGGCCGTTATTGATATGTTTTTTTATTGCATGGCGAAATATTCGTTTAATCAATAAAATTGCAGCGATTTATGGGATTGAGCTTGGGTATTTTACCCGTCTTCGTTTGCTCAGAATGGTATAGTGAATCTTGCTTTTTGCCGGTGCGACTGAAATCGTGCAAGATTTAGGGATGGATTGGCTTTCGCAAGATATTACCGCAAAACTTTCTGCACGAGCTGCACAGGGATTGGCGTGGGATTATTGACAGCTCGATTGGGCATTAAGGCTATGGAGTTTTTGTCGTCCATTGGCATTTGATAAAGCAGAAAAAGCCAAAAGCTTTCTCATGTTCAAAAAGAATTGCTGACGGTGATGAAAGATACGGTACTTGGGCAAAGACGAAAGTGAAAGAAAAAAAGAAGAGTGTAATAAAAAGTGCGGTTAAAATTGACCGCACTTTTTGTATAAAGAGATGATTAAAGTCCCGCTTTCAAGCTTTGCTCTCAATAAAAGCGGTCAAGATCGCCATCCAGTACGGCTTTGTGTATTACGATTTTCAACGCCTGTGCGGAGATCCTTATGCGCGCATCATCTAACACATAAGAACGAATTTGACTGCCCCAACCGATATCCGATTTATTATCTTCCATCGCTTGTTTGTCCGCATTTTTCTTTTTGTAACTCAAGCTCATACAATTTTCGCTTTTAACTGCTTCATGGCTTGATCTTTATTTTTGTGTTGAGAACGATCGTTTTGACATTGCACGACAATCCCACTTGGCATGTGAGTAATCCGCACCGCACTTTCAGTTTTATTGACGTGCTGACCACCCGCACCGGATGCACGGTAAACGTCAATACGTAAATCGGCTGGATTGATTTCAATATCAATATCGTCATCAATTTCAGGATAAACGAAAGCCGCTGCAAACGAAGTATGGCGGCGATTGTTGAGTCAAATGGACTTTTACGTACTAAACGATGAATACCGGTTTCCGTACGTAAACCAACCGAAAGCATATTCGCTACTGACACGAATCGTCGCTGATTTTTAAACCCTGCGACATCGCCATCAGAGACTTCCATTAATTCTGTTTTAAAGCCTTTTGCTTTCAGCCCAACGAAGGTACATGCGAGCAACATTTCCGTCCAGTCTTTGCGCTTCTGTACCACCTGAACCTGCTTGTAAATCGACATAACAATCGCATGCATCATGTTCACCGCTAAACATGCGTCGGAATTTAATTTTGCAAGTTGTTGTTCAAGCTCGTCTAATTCAGCAAACGGCTTCATTGAAAGGTCTCTTCATCTTCAGCTTCAACAGCTAATTCAAGCAGTCCTTCAACATCTTCTAAACCTTGTTCTAAATTCTTGATGGTATCAACCACTTGTTCAAGTGAAACGCGTTCTTTCCCAAGCGCTTGGGCTTTTTTCAGGATCGTTCCACACATCGGGTTGTTCTAATTCGGCATTAACTTCTTCTAAACGCTCAACTTTTGCGTCGAAGTCAAAGATACCCCGAAGCACAGAAGTGCGGCTCGGAAAGGTCGGCGATTTTGTTTTTGATTGGATTAATTTCAAACATAATGACTAAGTTTTTAAGCTAAATTGGAGATGGATTATAAAGGATATGCTTTGGGTTGGGTAGATTATAGAGAATAAAACCTTATTTATTTCTGAAAATAAATAAGGTTTAAGTATGATTAAAAAGAATGAAATTATTCCTCTGCAGGAATTTTTCTTCTAATTGATTCTACTAATTTGTCTAACTAGCATCACCTTTAGCATTCATTTTTGCGACAAGCTTCAGGTACTTTACCTGCATTGTCAAGATGATGGTGATTTGACTTGAGTTAAAATGTAGTTGAACTCACTTCTTTCAGCATCTACGTATTCTTTATATTTCATAGACAACAGGTGAAACTTCTTCACTTTTAATTCCCAAGCTTCTAATTCTGCCACATTTTTCTGCTGCTTGTTTATCAAATGCTGCAACAGCCGCTTCAGTTTCAGTTGCATTGCTAGTTGCTGAAGCCGCACTTACTGCATCAAAACTTGCTTCAAGTTTTTGTTTATGCTGTTTCTTCCCACGCTTGAAACTTTTTCACTTCTTCAGCTTGTTGAGATGCAGCAAATGCACTGATAGAAGTGAAAGTTAATGCTGCGATAGCTGTCATTTTTAATAAATTTTTCATTGAGATAACCTCTTTGAATAAAATAAAATTTGTACCCCTACATGGGTACGTGCGCATTGTAAAAATGTAGGATTATCATGTCAACTATTTATTTGACTTTTTAGTCTGTTATTTTTAGAATAACACTTTTGCATCAAATTCTCAATTACTTTTATAATTTGCGCTTATTTTCATAAATTTAGGAACAAAGAAATATGAAGAAATTACTGACCGCACTTTTAATCACTGCTTCTGCCACTGCAATGGCGAAGTGATGCTGAGATTAAATCGAAATTACAAGCATTAGGTGCGAAAAATATTGAGTGAAAGATTCACCGGTAAAAGGCCTTAAAACAGCCGTGACTGATCAAGGCATTTTTATATGTGAGTGAAAATGGTCAATATGTTTTGCAAGGCAAAATGTATGAATTAACAAATAAAGGCCCAGTTGATGTAGCGGGTAAACTTTTAGCGGATAAAGTGAATGCATTAAAAAGCGAAATGATCGTTTATCCTGCAAAAAATGAAAAATATGTTGTGACCGTATTTATGGATATCACTTGTCATTATTGCCACATCCTTCATCAACAAGTGAAAGAATATAATGATTTTAGGTATTACTGTTCGTTATCTTGCATTCCCACGTGCTGGAATGAATGAAAACTGCTCGCCAAATGGAAGCCATTTGGACATCGAAAGATCCTGTATTTGCATTGAACGAAGCAGAAAAAGGTAACTTACCGAAAGAATTGAAAACACCTAATATTGTGAAAAGACACTATGATTTAGGTGTACAACTCGGTGTGCAAGGTACGCCAAGTATTGTGACTTCAACAGGTGAATTGATTGGGGGATATTTAAAACCCAAAGATTTATTAGCTGCCTTTACAGGAATCAGTACAATAATTTTAGTAGTGAGGGCGTATGATATACGCCCTTTAAATATTCATATCATCAAAGTGTGCATATTGATAGTTTCTTTGAATGATAATTTTAAACAACAAAATACCGTGAAAAAACTCATCAAACGTCGTGAAATTCCTGCCGGAAATCCTGTTTCAGATAACGCATTACTCGATCGTCTCTATCGTTCTCGCCATATTAAAAACAGCCAAGAATTAGACCGCACTTTGCAATCAATGCTGAATCCCAATCAATTACACGGCATTCAACAAGCCGTAGATTTATTGGTTGAAGCTTATCAACAGCAACAAAAGATTGTTATCGTCGGCGATTTTGATGCAGACGGGGCAACCAGTACGGCACTTTCAGTATTAGCTTTGCGTATGCTTGGCTTTACTGATGTGGAATACCTAGTACCGAAATCGTTTTGAGCAAGGCTATGGTTTGAGTGTACCTGTTGCTGAAATGGCAATGGAAAAAGGCGTGCAGTTATTGATGACGGTGGATAACGGGGTATCGTCTTTTGAGGGCGTGGCGTATTTAAAAGAGCGGGGTGAAGGTGTTAATTACCGATCATCACTTGCCACCAGAAATACTGCCGAATGCTGATGCCATTGTTAATCCAAATTTGCAACAATGTGATTTCCTTCAAAATGTTTAGCCGGTGTAGGTGTAGCGTTTTATTTTAATGCTCGCTTTGCGAGCTAAATTTCGCGAGTTGGGTATTTTTACGGCTGAAACACAACCTAATTTTACTGAGTTACTGGATTTAGTCGCACTCGGCACGATTGCAGACGTTGTTCCCCTTGATCAAAATAACCGTATTTTAGCCCATCAAGGGTTGATGCGAATTCGTGCGAAACGTTGTCGACCAGGAATTATTGCTCTCGCTGAAGTGGCTAATCGAGAAGTTGAAAAACTTTGTTCGGCTGATTTGGGCTTTGCGATTGCCCCACGTTTAAATGCAGCGGGCCGATTAGATAATATGTCTGTTGGTGTGGAGTTATTACTTGCAGAAAGTATGCAAGAGGCAAGAGCACAAGCCTTGGATTTGGACAGTTTAAATCAGGCTAGAAAAGAAATTGAGCAAGGCATGAAGTTAGAAGCCTTAGAAATTTGCCGAAATCTCACCGCACTTTCTGATGAATTACCGATGGGGATCAGCTTTATTCCAGCCAGATTGGCATCAAGGTGTATTAGGTATTGTGGCTTCTCGAATCAAAGATCAATACCATCGACCAGTCATTGCTTTTGCACAAGATCGAGAAGGCATTTTAAAGGTTCTGCGCGTTCAATTGAAGGCTTGCATATGCGCGATGTATTAGAGCGTATTCATTCCCCAACATCCGGATATGATTTTTAAAATTTGGCGGTCATGCCATGGCAGCAGGATTAAGCATTAAAGAAAGCTTTTTCCCTGATTTTCAAAAGATTTTTAATCAAACGGTGCAAGATTGGTTAAATGAAGATCAATTACAAGGTGTGATTTGGACGGATGGCGAACTAAGCCAAATGAATTTAGTATTGAAACGGCAGAAGTGATAAAATCTGGCGGACCTTGGGACAAGCTTTTCCTGAGCCTGTTTTTGATGGTGAATTTAAAATTTTTGAGCAACGTGCAATCGGACAAAATCAAAATCATTTAAAAATGCTCGTTGAGCCTAAAAATGGCGGTCCATTATTAGATGCCATTGCGTTTAATATCGATACTCGGTATTATCCCTGATTTGTCGATTAAGCAGGCAAAATTTGCTTATAAGTTAGAAATTAATGAGTTTCGTGGAAATCGAAACGTCCAATTATTAGTCGATTATATTGAACCAATTGGTTAATTTATGAAAAAGTTTGGCAGAATAAATTATTAAAAGGATCCTTTGCAATGATATTGCTGAGTGTGACAAATGTCGCATTTGGTGAAGTCAGTGCAAAGGATTTTTCTGCCAAAAATCCACCGCACTTACCACCAGCAATGTGGCACAGTTTGAAGATGGTCGAGATTATTTTTCATATCAAGAACCGATTGAACAAGCTCAAAAAGAAGCGATCGTAAAAATTCCGATCCAATTTTTTCTTTGATTATGACTGCCGAGTTTGTTCTTCAGCTCAGGATATCTTGCAACTTTATAGCCAAATTCGACCTAACAAAGTCGCATTAGAAGAGCATCCAGTTGCCACAAATGAAGCTAAATTTTCAGCCACAATATTCTATACATTACAGCGTTTAAAAGTGGGTGAGTTGTCAGATGTGCTGTTATTTGAAACCTCTGAAAAGGCACGCTATACCGAATTATCCACATTAGATAAGATGCGTGAATGGGTTGTCTCACAAGGGATTAGTAAAGCTGAATTTAATAAATCGTACATTCCAAAGAAGTGAAAGAGGATGTGAGTAACGCCATTTATTTGACAGAAGAATATGGTGTCTTTACTTTCCCTTATGTGGTTGTGGGCGGAAAATATGTCCTCACCGCGAGTACGCTGTATAACGATGATTATGGCGTAGCAGTATTAGATTTCTTAGTGAATAAACTCGAACAAGAAAGGAAAAAATAATGAAAATCGGGATTGTTGGTGCAATGGCACAAGAAGTGGAAATTTTATCCCAATTAATGACAGATAAAAAAGAAACAAAAGTGGCAAGTGCGGTCATTTTTTGAAGGCAAAATTAATGGTAAAGAAGTCGCATTATTGCAATCAGGGATTGGTAAAGTCGCGGCAGCTATTGGTACTACCGCTTTATTACAATTGGCTAAACCGGATGTGGTTTTAAATACCGGCTCAGCAGGCGGTGTCGCAAAAGGTTTAAAAGTAGGAGATATCGTTATTTCCGATGAAACCCGCTATCACGATGCTGATGTGACGGCATTTGGCTATGAAAAAGGTCAATTACCCGCAAATCCAGCAGCTTTCCTTTCAGATAAAAAATTAGCCGATTTAGCCGATGAAATTGCACAATCACAAGGGACAAAATGTAAAACGTGGTTTAATTTGTTCGGGCGATAGCTTTATTAATAGCGAAGAAAAAATTGCTCAAATTAAAGCGGATTTTCCCAATGTGACAGCCGTAGAAATGGAAGCTACAGCAATTGCACAAGTTTGTCATGCCTTTAACGTACCATTTTGTGGTCGTTCGAGCTATTTCTGATGCTGCGATGGCGAAGCGAGTATGTCATTTGAAGAATTTCTCCCACTTGCAGCAAAACAATCCTCTGCATTAGTGTTGGGCATGATAGAAGATTATAAGAGGTAATGTATGGGTATGATTATCACTGTTGATGGCCCAAGTGGGGCAGGAAAGGGAACTCTTTGTTACGCATTGGCAGAAAAGTTAGGTTTTACCTTATTAGATAGTGGTGCGATTTATCGCGTGACGGCATTGGCTGCGTTGAAACGTCATGCAGACTTAACTGATGAAGAAGGATTAGCGGAGTTAGCCTGTCATTTAGATATCCAGTTCATCCCGAAAAATGGAGAAGTCAATGTGCTTCTTGGTGGGATGGATGTAAGCCATTTAATTCGTACGCAAGAAGTGGCGGAAGCCGCTTCAAAAGTGGCGGTTTTCCCTAAAGTTCGGTCAGCTTTACTGCAACTTCAGCAGGATTTTTGGTAAAAATGACGGCCTGATTGCGGATGGGCGAGATATGGGAACCGTGGTTTTTCCCAAATGCACAAGTGAAACTGTTTTTAGATGCAAGTGCGGAAGAACGTGCAAAAAGACGCTATAAAACAGTTGCAAAAATAAGGGAATTAATGGTAACTTTGCACAGATTTTTAGCCGAGATACAAGAACGCGATTTTCGCGATAGAAATCGTGAGGTTGCGCATTGAAACTGGCTGATGATGCTTTATTGTTAGATAGTACAACATTGAGTATTGATGAAGTCATTGCTCGAGCGTTAGCTATATTCAACAAAAAGCATCAATTTCGATTTAACTGTTTATTCAAGGAAGAATAGACATTTATCCTCAACCCCGCATTTTATGGATCTTAATGTGGATGTTATTAACTTAAATTAAGAAGATTATTTATATGTCAGAATCTTTTTGCTCAACTCTTTGAAGAATCATTAAAAGGCCTTGAAACCCGTCAAGGTTCAATCGTTAGCGGTACTGTTGTTGCTATTCAAAAAGGCTTTGTACTTGTTGGATGCAGGCTTAAAATCTGAATCTGCAATTCCCTGTTGCTGAATTCCAAAACGCTCAAGGTGAACTTGAAGTTAAAGTTGGCGACACAGTAAACGTAGCTTTTAGATGCAGTTGAAGATGGTTGACAGCGAAACTAAACTTTCTCGTGAGAAAGCTGTTCGTCACGAATCTTGGATTGAATTAGAAAAAGCTTACGAAGAAAAAGCGACCGTTATCGGTTTAATCAACGGTAAAAGTGAAAGGCGGTTTCACAGTTGAGTTAAACGGTGTTCGTGCATTCTTACCAGGTTCATTAGTTGATACACGTCCTGCGCGTGAAGCTGATCACCTACTTGGTAAAGAATTAGAATTCAAAGTAATCAAATTAGATCAAAAACGTAACAACGTTGTTGTTTCTCGTCGTGCAGTGATCGAATCTGAAAACAGCCAAGAACGTGAACAAATCCTTGAGAACCTAGCTGAAGGTTCAGAAGTTAAAGGTATCGTTAAAAACTTAACTGACTACGGTGCATTCGTAGATTTAGGTGGCGTTGACGGTTTATTACACATCACTGATATGGCTTGGAAACGTGTTAAACACCCAAAGCGAAATCGTGAATGTAGAGCGACGAAGTAACTGTTAAAGCATTAAAAATTTGACAAAGATCGTACTGCGTATCTTTTAGGCTTAAAACAATTAGGTCAAGATCCTTGGGTTGCTATCGCTGAAAACCACCCAGTAAACAGCAAATTAACTGGTAAAAGTAACTAACTTAACTGACTACGGTTGTTTTCGTTGAAATCTTAGATGGTGTTGAAGGTTTAGTTCACGTTTCTGAAAATGGATTGGACTAACAAAAACATCCACCCATCTAAAGTTGTAAGCTTAGGCGATACAGTTGAAGTTATGGTGTTAGAAGTTGACGAAGAACGTCGTCGTATTTCTTTAGGTTTAAAACAATGCAAACCTAACCCATGGACTCAATTCGCTGAAACTCACAACAAAGGCGACAAAGTTACTGGTAAAATCAAATCAATCACTGATTTCGGTATCTTTCATCGGTCTTGAAGGTGGTATCGACGGTTTAGTTCACTTATCTGACATTTCTTGGAATGTTCCAGGTGAAGAAGCAGTTCGTAACTACAAAAAGGTGATGAAGTATCTGCAGTAGTATTAGCAGTAGATGCAGTGAAAGAACGTATTTCTTTAGGTATTAAACAACTTGAAGATGATCCATTCAACAACTTCGTAGCAATCAACAAAAAAGGTGCAGTAATTTCTGCAACTGTTGTTGAAGCTGACGCTAAAGGTGCTAAAGTTGAATTAGCAGGTGGCGTTGAAGGTTATATCCGTGCAGCAGACTTAACAAAACGAAGTTGCAGCAGGTGATGTAGTTGAAGCGAAATACACCGGTGTTGATCGTAAAGCTCGTATCGTTCACTTATCTGTAAAAGCGAAAGATCAAGCTGAAGAAGCAGCTGCAGTTGCAAACGTGAATAACAAACAAGAAGATGTTGCTATTCCAAACGCAATGGCTGAAGCTTTCAAAGCAGCCGTAAAGGTGAATAATTAATTCACATGAATAAGGCTGGGTCATTGACTCAGCCTTATTACTACCAGCTATAATTAACAAGATTTAGCGGTAATTTATTGTGAACTAATGCATTACCTGTAAAGTCTTAATAACAAGTTTAAGTATAAATTTAAAGGAGAGTTGACGATGACTAAATCTGAACTAATTGAAAAATCTATCAACAAAGCACCCTAACTTTATCCGCAAAAGAAGTAGAAGGTATTGTAAAGGATATTCTTGAACTCATTGCACAATCTTTAGAAGAAGGTAATCGTATTGAAGTGCGTGGTTTTGGTAGCTTCTCTTTACCATCGTCAACCGCAGAGTGGGCTCGTAACCCTAAAAACCGGTGATTCTGTAAAATTAGATGCTAAATCTGTACCTGCACTTTAAAAGCGGGTAAAGAATTAAAAGATCGTGCAAATGTTTTTGCTTAAACATGTCAATCGATATCAATAAAACGACACTTAGGTGTCGTTTTATTACAAATTTTGGCATAATGAAACTATTCTTAACAAGGAGATTGTGATGATTAAATATGTTCTCGGACTCATTATTGTGCTAGCTATCGTAATCGTTGCGGTAACTATAGGGCGAATAATGATCAATGTAATCACCTTTAACTACATTGTTGCTGAAAGCCAATTCCAACTTTCAACGTTAGTCGCGATTTTATTTGGTTTTGGATTAATTTTAGGTTGGTTAATTACCGGATTCTTCTACTTAAAATTAAAATTCAAAAATATGTCGTTAGCGCGTCAAGTTAAACGTCAAACATTACAAATTAACGAATTAACGACTACTCGCGATAAGGCAGTAATGCTTGAATTACTCTTTCTGCTTCTGCCAATAGCCGCCGCTTATGGTTGGTATATGGGGCATCGGAGTGCCAAGAAAGATCAGGAAGATATTAGTAATAAACTCTCCGTGATTATGTCACGGGGTCAGTCCCCTTTCTAATCAAACGGATAAAGTTGTTGATTTGTTTCTTGATATGTTGCAAAAACAAGAAACAGAAAAATGAAATTGAAAGCAACTCTCAATTTGAAGCTGAGCTAACGCTCGGTAATCTTTTCCGTTCTCGAGGCGAAGTGGATCGTGCTGTCGGATCCATCAAGCACTCGATCGTAGTCCCAATTATTCTTTCGAACAAAAATTATTAGCTAAACAGCAACTCGCTTAAGATTTCATGACGGTGGGTTTTTAGTGACCGTGCCGAAGCGCTTACATCATTATGGTGGATGAACCAGAGTTTGCTGAAAATGCACTGCAACAGCTTTTAGTGATTTACCAAAAACAAAAAGAATGGAAAAAGCGGTTAATATCGCAGAGAAGCTTGCCAAGATCTCACTAAAAAGAAAAATAATGTGGAATTAGCACAATGTTGTTGTGAATATGCCTTAAGCGGTGAACTTGAAAGTGCGGTCGAAAAACGCAGTATTTTACAAAAAGCGCTGAAATGTATCTCCAACCAGTGTGAGAGCATCAATGCTGCTTGCTGATTTAGAAATGGCTAATAAAAACTATCGTCAAGCCATTCACTTTTTAGAGAATATTCTTGATCAAAAATCCAATTTATATTGGTGAAGTGCTGAAAACGCTCAAATATTGTTATGATGAATTAGGGGAAAGAGATAACTTTGAGTTATTTCTAATTCGAGCCAGCCAGCAGGTTAACAATACGAAAGTCGATTTAATGTTAGCAAGCGTGATTGAAGAGAAAGATGGCAAGAGTGCCGCTCAATCAAAGCTTTATCAGCAGCTAACAAAACATCCGAGTACATCTATTTTCCACCGCTTTATTCAATTCCAAATTGATGATGCAGAGGAAGGGCGAGGTAAAGAAAGCTTAATTTTGCTACATAAAATGGTCGGTGAGAGAATTAAGCAAGGCTTTGGTTATCGTTGCTCAAATTGCGGTTATCAAACCCATAAATTAATGTGGAATTGTCCTTCTTGTAAACAGTGGGAATCCATCAAACCAGAACATAATTAATTGACACAGTGAGGTAAAATTATGAATAGCAAAGTAATCGTTGCATTGGATTACGAAACGGAAGCGCAAGCGCTATCCTCGTGGATCAAATTGATCCAAGCTTATGCCGCTTAAAAGTGGGTAAAGAAATGTTTACCACACTGGGAACGAATTTCGTTAAGCAATTACACGAGCGTCAATTTGATGTTTTCCTCGATCTTAAATTTCATGATATTCCTAATACTGTGGCAAGAGCAGTGCGTTCTGCGGCTGATTTAGGGGTATGGATGGTTGATGTCCATGCTAGCGGTGGTCTGAAAATGATGGAAGAGGGCGAAGAAAAATTCTCGAACCTTATGGAAAAAGATGCGCCTTTGATTAATTGCTGTAACGGTATTGGACCAGTATGGAAGATTTGGATTTATTACAAATCGGTATTAACTCTTCACCGCTTGAACATGTTTTTACGTCTTGCACATTTAACACAGCGATGCGAGGATTAGATGGTGGTTTGTTCACCACAGAAGTAGATTTTACGCAATACTTGTGGTCCTGATTTTAAATTAGTCACACTGGGATTCGTCCAATTGGAAGTGATTTTGGCGATCAACGTCGCGTCATGACTCCTGCTGCGGCTATTCGTTCTGGTTCTGATTATTTGGTGATTGGTCGCCCAATTACGCAAGCTGACAATCCAGCAGAAGTGCTTCGTTCAATTAATTCATCACTTTTCGTAATATGACAGAGAGTACTTTAGTTTATTCTACCGAAGTTGGTCGAATTAAAGAGCAAAAAGCAACCAGTACAACGCCTAAAAGGGTGATGGTGTGGTTCGCATCCAAAAACAAACGAGTGGTCGAAAAGGTGCAGGCGTTTCAGTGATTACTGGGCTAGATTTAGCTCGATGATGAATTGAAAAAGTAGCGGCTGAACTTGAAAAAGCGGTGTGGTTGTGGTGGTTCAGTAAAGACGAAATATTGATTCAAGGCGAAAAACGTGATTTACTAAAAACAACTTTTTAGAACAAAAAGGGTTTAAAGTAAAATTAGCTGGGTAGTTAGAGATGAAAGAAAAATCCATCTTCAATTGAAGATGGATCATGATTAACTTCCATGAAAGTCTGGTTGGCAAAGAAAACATTGCGCCCAAGAAACTACTACAGGCAAATGCCAGAAATACATTAGTTTGGATCTGTGCTTTTGACTAAAATATTTAGCCGAGAAGAAAAATATAAAGCACAAGCACGATAATTTTCACTGATGAGCCAGCTTTGTAACTGATCAACCGACCAAGAAGAAAAATCGTTAAGCCACTGCAATTAAAAGTGTATCAACTAAGTGCGGTAAAATTTTTAGCAGCTTTAATCGCTCGCCAATCTTCCCACCTAATTGCATTCCCCACGGATAATTAATAATCCCAACTTAAAAAGCACAAACAATGTGCAAATAAAACCTAACATAATCACTCCTGATGAGGAAAGTGCGGTCAAAAAGTGACCGCACTGTAATGTATTTTGCAATACGCTTATATTTAATACGATGTGGTTGTGTTGCGGCTTCACCTAAGGCTTTTCTTTTTCCACTCTTTCGTAGTCTGAGAAGTTCCTCGTAGAACGTCACTTGCCTTCATCACCGTAATCCATATGGTCGCAATACGATTCTAAGAACCAACAGTCATGGAAATCACCATTGCACAACAGGGAATTCTAAGATCGCATTTTAACGCACGTAAAGTTTCAACGTCAGTCGATTGGTCGGTTCGTCCAATATGGTACGTTACCACCACGTTGTAGAAGTTTAGCCAAGTGTAAACGACCACGTTCACCACCCGATAATTCGCCCACACGTTTTTGTTGATCACGCCTTTGAAGTTGAAACGTGCAACATAGCACGGCTTGGAATTTCAAAGTTACCAATAGTGAGAATATCTTGTCCGTTAGACACTTCTTCCCATACGGTTTTCTTGTCATCCATTGAGTCACGGAAACTGATCGTCAGAAGCAAGTACTAACGGTTTCACCCCATCGTAATTGAGCCTGCTATCCGGTTGTTCTTGACCTGAAAGCATACGGAATAGGGTAGATTTACCTACCATTCGGGCTACGATAATACCCAATTAGCACCTTTTGAATGCTGAATGATAAATCATCAATTAAAGTGCGATATCGCCCGTGAGATTTAGTGATGCTCTACCTCGATCGCTTTATCTACCCACACGGACCAGAGTGGGACAGAGAGCCCGTTTGTCTCGTTAATACGTTTTGATATTCGCCAGAGTTTAATTCATCAGCGCGCCACACGATGCTTTACGCTCGTTTACACGACCTTTCAGGATTTTGACGCACCACGTTCCAACTCTTTTCGCAATTGATTTTTGACGCGCGTCAGCCGCTTGTCTTGCTCTAAACGTTTCTCTTTTGCTCAACGTTAGCAAGAGATAGCTGCCTTCCCATGAACACCTTCACGTGTCAAGCTCTAAGATCCAACCAGCAACGTTATCTGAGAAGTAACTTGGTCGTGGGCATCACACAACGGTACCTTCGTGGTCATGTAAGAAACGCTCTGGCACCATGCTGGGCAGGTCGCATCTGGCGTGGTCGCTCGTCCACAAGAGCATGTCATGGTTTTCGAGTAATAGCGACAGTGCGACACGACGACGTTCGCTGATGATACGTCGATTTTGGCATCAATCCCGCAAACCGTAATGCATCTGCGGCACGTTCTAACTGAGTTATCTAAATTATGCCCATCATGCTCGAATAATGCTTTGCATGTTTGACTTGTTCTGCCGCGAGTTTATCGAAATCTGCATCGGATCCGCATAAAAGTGTGCATAGACTTCGTCTAAACGGGTCAGTGCATGCTTCAGAAACCGCTTTCTTCTATCTTCGTACAGTGTTGCAGGATCAAGCTTTGGTTCTTGTGGAAGGTAACCACTGATACCCGGTTGTGGACGAAGAACTTTCACCTTCGAGCCTCCTTATCCACGCCGCGCATACGCGCGTGCGGGTTGATTTACCCGCACCATCGGCGGCACCCCGATTTTGGTGGACCAGGAAAGCTAAAAGAAATCTCTTTCAATATAGCTGGTGGCGCTGACTTTCAGCACGACTGCATCGTACACGCACAACTGCGTTGACATAATTTCTCTCGATGTTATGAATAAAGTGCGGTTATTTTACTTGAGTGTTTAGGGATATAAAGCGGCTGATGTGCAGGAAAACCACCCGTGTAGGAGTGGCAGGAGAGAAATGGTAGCTTACATTTATGATTGTTTTATTTAGGAGACTTTGCTTGAATATCAAGCAATCACTTGACGAGGCAATAGATATTTCTATAAATTTCATAGCTATAATGGAAATGCGAATGAATCAATTTGTTGATACAAATCAAGAAAATCATGCAGGATTACTGTGAGATCTGATTTTATTCGATTTTGATTGGGGAAACTGCTTGTGATAAAATCTGTCTATTCAGTCATTTAGCCTTATCTCTTTTCTGTTATGTTTTAGTACCTCTGGATTATCGCTGATTTCCTCCTCAGCCTTCTTGCTCATCTCGCCTCATCGATATGCAAACCAAAACCGTATAGTGTAGATAATCAAATTAATTGGTTTCTCCGACGCAGTGGTTGCCAGTGGATGCTTTCAGTCTTCAGCCGTAATCGCGACACTGATGCAGACGAAAAGGGGATAAGAGCTGCTCAACAGAAATTGGTGATGAGTAATGGTATAACGTTGTGACGAACATTACTTTAGTTATGTCTTTATGACAAGACAAATTCACAAAATTAAATACTAGCTGCCTGAAAAGTACGCATGCCGTGTTAAAGGGAAACTGAGGTGGAGTACTATTTTGATTTCTCTTTTAGCTCAGCCACAGACTTTGGCAAAATGGCGAATTTACGCACAGCGACTTATGACCGCACCTATTATGTGGCAATGCGATATACTGTCGAAACAGGCAAAAAGAAGCGGTTGATTTTTCAGCACCTCCATGCAAACCGCAAAGGCGAGGTGCTCGAACCTAATGTGATAGAAAAATTCAATCTTACGCCAAGCTTCATTGGATCAAATCTGCATGAAGAATGATTCTCTTGGTGTATTGTTTGCGCAGCAAAGTAAAAATTAAATGTGAATAGGAAGTTAAAATTGTACCACCTTTTATCGGCTTATTGGCGATTATTTTCGTCTACGCTTGGCTTTGAAGTATGCAAGTAGCCGATTGGCAGCCTGCTAATCAGCTGATTTCTGAAAATCTACACCAGATTCAAGCACACTCATCTCTAGCCGGATTGTGGTTGATTTTGCCGCCTGCTCTTATGGTGTATTACATGGCACTAGGGCCCTGGAGCCTGCGGAAATGTACTATCGCTAGGTCCTCTTCTACCCACGAAAGCCAGCGTAAAACCAGCGCGTGTACGCTTAGTTTGCTTTCTCTCTCATGTCTGAGGTTTTGTCGCGTTGCAGCAACACCTCCATTGTGGTGGTGATACTCTAATCTTTCCTCAAAATATTTTAAACTTGCTCAGTTGTGGCTGGAGCGTAGCGCACTCATTTTATTATTGTTGTTGGGACTTTGTTGGGTTGCTCCAGGGTTTGAAAAGCGTTTATGAGACAATCTTTTCGCCTCACATCGGTTGATTCATTTCACTGAAACAGATTGGAGCAGCTTCGCCATTTTCGATATGAGGCAAAGGAAAGCGAGCCATGCAAACTGTTGTAGTTGTGGGCATCAACATCTGCGAATAGATCAACAGCTTAAAGCGATCGGGTGATTTAAAATCTCAGCTCTTTAGTGATTTTGACCATTGGTATGCGACCGTGTGGTGGCGCTATTTTTGGTGCTATTTCTCGCTTATATACGGATCTTTATTGGTGGGGAATTACAGCAGCTACGTTTGCCATGTCTTGACTGGGATTAGTAGCTTTGCTTTTGCAGCGTTAGTGCGCTGTGCGAGAATGTCGACTGCTTAGGCCATTGTGGCGTGGTTTAGCTTGGTTCTAATCATGGCGAAAAGCCATGATCAAAATCGTATTGCGGGTGCATGATGATCTTGTTTGCACTAAGCTTGTTGTAGCAGCACTGATAGGGCTGTAACAGGTGGTGCAGCCTTATTCGGTGGATAGATAGGGCGCGCGTTTGCTGCTGCTTTATTTGAAAATAGATTAGCTCAACGAGTGACGATTTCTTCAATTAGTCGACGAGATTTTGGTAATGTCTCGCGCGATAACCAAATGTTGCGGCTACGGATACATTCACTAGATCAAAAAGACCTTCAGCGGCTAAAACTTCATTCATTTTATCGTAGTTAAAGCCTGATCGGGCAAGAATCTACACCGATAGGGAGCAGTTAGCATATTCAGCTAATGCAGTATGGGTTTGTTTGGCTTGTCCAGATCAACACTGCATCAAGCTTTCTGCGTTTTCATTTCAACTTCTTGTAGCCTTTGTCCAAGGCTTTTTCTCAAATTGCTCGCCTTAGAACCTCACGACCGCAAACATCACGGAAGAAAGGCGTGTCATGTCGCGCATTTTTCTTCGCAAGAATGATCACTGAAATGACCGCAATCATCTAATCGATGTGCAATGCAGCTGTGCTGCTGTTTGAGCTTATCGCGCAGTGCTTTATTTTGAATAACTAAGAACTTTCCATGTCTCAGGAACCGACTGAGCTTTGGTGATAACGAGCAAATTCTAAAATTGCCGCGAAATCTTCTTGGCTAGTATTCGCCGGATCGTAATAACGTGCTGGAACAGCGATTTTCGAATACCTGAAGCATCTGTTCGAGCGTAATTTGACTCCATGTTTTCTTCCCTCTTAACATTATCTAATTTGCTTGATCTTTTGACCGCACTTTAGCGCTCTTTCCAACATCCAATCCCTCTTTGAGTAATTGCATATCGTAATTGCGCCACCTGCGGAACAAAATGCATCATATTGAGTCCGTAGCTTCATCGGGCGTATTACGCCTTCACCCACGCTCTGCAGGCAACTCGTCAAAGCCTTGTCGTTGGAACAATATGCACGTTGCATCTGCCATTCATTGGCGATCTAAAATCATGTTAACACCTTCTTTTTCTAATATCTGCTTTGGTGAAAAGGGCATTTTCTTGGTGGTCAGTGCTTTACTGGGTTCAATCCATTTGTTGGCGACAGCAGTTTTGAGCTCTTCGATGCAGTTGCCTCAATAGCGCCTGTTGGACTCGCTCTGTCATTCATGATGGTGCGTTTTCACACGGGAGTAGGCAGCATAACGTAAGCGTTCAAGGTGAATAGCGGTTGAAGCTAATGGTGCGTAAAGCTCTTGCTATCACGCAAGCCACCGCTGGCAAATGAAACGATCGGCTTGAGCTGTTGATAATCTTGCAGTGTTAAATGATCTCGTTAGTGACGACTGTCTTTAAGCTACTTGTGCAGTGTAAGGGAATGCTTAAAGATAGAGTAGAGAGAAACCAAGTGCGGTGGGTCAAATTCGAAGCGAATTTTTGGAAATTGAGTTGGCTAGATAGATTGACAGTCACAGAAATTAAAATATTAAATGAAGAATCCTTAGCTGTAATGAGTCAATTCAAACATGTTGTCCAATTCAACGAAAATCTAGCTCTGATGTCCATACTGGCATGAGCTACTCATGCATCAGAGTTATCGCAAACACGATTTGGAATTTCTAACAAGCAAGAGAAATAATATGACCATGCGCGAGTTGGTCAGCACTTTGTCAGTTCGTTGGGCTAAGAACACTTGGGCAACGCGATTTTACAATGCGTTGAGTATAGGCATACCAGAATTGATGGCAAAGATCTTCAGCCAACCTAAGCCCAGATAATTCGTGGCCATTTTACTCTGATTCGCTAGCTTACTTATGCTAAAAACCACATCGTCTTCGGTTGAAAGATACGTCTTCCCAGTCTTTACGTTGCTGTTAGCCGGGAGGTCAGCGCTGAGATATTTTTCTCGACATCACTTCGTTTTCAATGTCTTTTGCGCGAGAGCAAAGTTACCCGCCAGTTGCCTTGCTTCGCTCCATCGTGCCACAAAGCTGAGTGCGCCGCTGTCGGTGACTTAAACTAAACATGATCTGAAAATTGTGCAAATAAGCTCGCTGTTCTTTTCGTCGCGAGCCAGTAGATTGGCACTCACTGGCTACGTGGAAACAGTGCGGCTGATTTTTGCAGATTTTCTTCGTGCTCGTATAAGCGCTGTGGTAACAATTCGATTATTCCGGGAAATGGGTCATCATGTTCTTCGGCGTGATCTTTCTGACGTTGCGGATAAAGATCACGTAGAAGTTGCCACCACCATCAAAAGGATGGTGGTGTTTCGGTGTAATCTTTGCTTTGACTCTGAGATCTAAATCGCATATTCGCAGCGTATAAAGGTCACATTAATATAGCGATCTAAAATTGCTCGGTTCCGTGATAGATCAGCGTCGCTACGTTCGATGAAAGTCGGTGAGTCAAAATAAAATACGTCGTTTTATCTTTGATCAGTTCGACAGCCAGGATTCAGCTTTGTCAGTCAATGAGGAGTTGATCCATTTTCTCACCTACTTTTCTTAAATAGCTAAACAAGAGGGTCTGTCTGCTGTGTTTAATCCGAGATTAAAATGACACAGATTATTACCATTTTCTAAAGATGATGGATTGTCCAATAAGTTCCGGCCAAAGAGAATAGCTGCAGGTGGTGATCTGATTGTAGATGATACCCCAATAGCAGGCCAAACACCACGCCGACGATTCACTAAACTCATGAGACTAAATTTCTGGTTAAATTTAATATTAATAAAATATAATCGATAGAGTTTGTGAGGATGACCATCGTACTAAATTTACCCACAGGCAAAGCAAATACTGGATTGTAAATCCTAGTGTGAACAGATAATAAGCCGATGCACTGCGTGCAGAGATCGATTAACGCCACGATGATATTGTATTGTTTTACGGTGGATGTGCCCAATGGCTAATGCACTCCATCCAAAAATGCACCTGACCATCGCACGCACTAGCAAGCAACAATAGCTTGCATGTTGTTCAGCATATTGCGGAAGATGATCGCCTCAGCCAGAATGTCAGTAAAGGTATGGGTGAAATACAGTACTGCGCAGAGAGAATTGCCATTAAATAAAGTGAATATTTTGAAACTACCAGGATTGTGGCAGTTACGCATCCTTACTCTTGCTGCACTAAGACTGAACTAATCCGGTGCAGTTAGCCGCCATTTGAGTATTCTGAAAGCTATAGCAGCATCTTCTACTATGTGTTGCACGCAACAGCGGCGTTGACTGCCACACCAAAGGAATAAGTTTGACACCATATTCAGAAGCCTTGAAGCTTGAACCCCACATAGGCGAGCTTGCCCCATAAGCCTCCAACGGAAAGAAACTCACCATTTCTTTTGGTTTGCTTAATCTTTTATATAGGCCGGAAACGTGCGGCTTCTTTGAACAATACTTAATGAATAACACGTCAAAGAGAGTACTGATTAAGCTGACTGAAAGCAATAAGAAACCATAAGTAGTCAAACTTATCGTAGTGCGTGATATGGCTGAGATGAAAGACAGAAGTCAGTTTAAAATGGTTTCACCTAATCCCAACCACGCATAGAGTCATTTCTCGTGTGCAACAATCATGGCATTGAAATGGCACCTTTGATGATTTCGAGGGCAATAGTGCTGCTAATTGGTAAACGATACTTTCGCCGCTTGCAAGCGCTCAGCGGGATCACCGACCTGTGATTTTAAAACCATAAACCTGGGCTTGGGTTTCAGCTAACACGAACACGACACTAATGAGTAGGTGATTTAAGACTATATATTAAAGACTTTATTGACACGTTGAATGTCATTCGAGGCTTTTTCTACGTTAATAAAACGCTGGTGGTGGCTGTCATTGTGCCATTAAAAGGAAAAATAAGACTCACGACACCCATCACACATGCATGGAATACCAAACTCTCTACTCGAAAACCTGTAATACCACACGAGAGATACTACGCATGGCCCTATGTTGAAAAGCATTCGGATGTAGAGAAATAGCGTATTTTTTTTGCAATGGTTTTATTTGGACATCAGGAAAATGAATTAGAAAATTGGGGGAATTAGGGGATTGGTGTGTAGCAAGCATTGTGCAAGTTCTGGCATCAAAGGGAGGCTGGTACATAAAGAAAATCCTGTTAAAAAGTTGGGATTGTATGGTGCGAC